>ERZ791734.97-NODE-97-length-149240-cov-17.404846_pt1 | contig 149240 bp, 153 predicted proteins | sample MGYA00509953_ERZ791734 | MGnify/ENA primary metagenome ERZ791734 (study PRJEB30046, sample SAMN00792038) | human gut metagenome | study: EMG produced TPA metagenomics assembly of the A metagenome-wide association study of gut microbiota in type 2...
GTTGGCACAGCTTAAAGAAAAGAATATAAATGTCGTGCTATCGACTTCCTGCTCACTGCTGCATGTCCCTTACACGTTAAAGCACGAGGACAAGCTCTCACAGGCTTATCTGTCATATTTTGCGTTTGCGGAGGAAAAGCTTTCTGAGCTGCATGAGCTGAGTGTTCTTGCTGATTTGGAGGATTATACGTCGGCGGAGTCTTACATAAATAATCAGAAGCTGTTCACTGCGGAGAGAGACTGCGTCAATGAACAGGTAAAGCAGAGGCTTGCAGGGGTCGGGAAAGAGGATTATGTGAGGCTTCCGAAGAGAAGTGAGCGTCAGAAGATACAGAAAAAAGTATTCGGTCTGCCTGAGTTTCCGACAACCACAATCGGCTCATTCCCGCAGACACAGGATGTAAAGGCAAACCGTTCAGCTTACAGGCGTGGAGATATTTCAAGGGAGGAATACATAGCCTTTAATAAGAAGAAAATTGCACAGTGCGTGGCATGGCAGGAGGAAATAGGTCTGGACGTGCTGGTGCATGGTGAGTATGAGCGAAATGATATGGTGGAATATTTCGGTGAGGCACTGGGAGGCTTTTTGTTCACGCAGAAGGCGTGGGTGCAGTCCTACGGAACACGCTGCGTGAAGCCGCCGATTATATGGGGTGATGTCTACCGCAGGAATCCTATAACGGTCGAATGGTCTGCATATGCACAGTCGCTTACCAACAAGCCGATGAAGGGAATGCTCACAGGTCCGGTAACTATTTTGAACTGGTCGTTTCCGAGGGAGGATATCTCCGTAAAGGAGTCGATATCGCAGATAGCGCTTGCCATAAGAGACGAGGTGCTTGACCTTGAGGCAAACGGCATCGGTATTATTCAGATTGATGAGGCAGCCCTGAGGGAGAAACTGCCGCTTCGCAAATCGGACCGGTATACAGAATACCTTGACTTTGCAATCCCGGCATTCCGCCTGACGCACAGCGGGGTCAAGCCTGAGACGCAGATACACACGCATATGTGTTACAGTGAGTTTACGGACATTATTCCGGCGATCGATGACATGGACGCGGATGTGATTACATTCGAGGCATCACGTTCCGACCTTCAGATATTAGACGCACTTAGGGAGAACCACTTTGAGACGGAGGTCGGACCCGGAGTGTACGATATCCATTCTCCGCGTGTACCGGACGTGCAGGAGATTGTCAATTCGCTCAACACAATGCTTGCTAAGATTGACCGCGACAAATTATGGGTAAATCCTGACTGTGGCTTAAAGACAAGAGGGGTGCCGGAGACAGATGCCAGCCTAAGGAATATGGTTGAGGCGGCGAAGCTTATAAGAGATATGAATATCTAAAGAAAAGGATCTGGAAAATGTTTTATTAATGTTTTCCGGGTCTTTTTTAATAAAGGAAATATAGTACAAAACCATCAAAATGATGATTTAGTGCATTTTGGGTAATATGCTTGAAAAATTTTCATAATGTTTATTGGCGGCAGTACTATGGCGTCTCCTATAGCGTTGCTTATGAGCATTGCTTGTGGTATCCAAGCCAACGGCAGGGCGTTCGGGGCAGACAATAGTACTGATTATGAGGATTATGAAGAATTTTTGAAATCCGGATGTTTTTCCGAAACAAGGGATAAAATAAAATTCAGTTAGCTGCGTTGGGAATTCCGTTCTATAACCCCATGCTTATAATAGGTAAAACACAAGGTAGAATGGCGGAAGACCATTTTGGGATAATGATAGAGAGGTATAAATTTTTTCTTTTAAAATCCTACACTCATGCTATAATGGCATAAGTGGGAAAAACACGGAGGGCTGAAATGAGTAACTGGTTAATTTACTATTTGCTGTTCATATTTGTTTTTTGGATGCTGTTTAGTAATAGAAAACAGACCGAAAAATATATTGAGGCAAAAATAAAAAGAAGAAACGGAGATAAGGATATGCAGGAGCTTGCAAAGCGATTTATTGGAAAGGACGTGCTGATTAACACGGTGGCATCGGGGACGATTGACGGTATTTTGAAGGAGGTTGTTGATAACGCGGTTGTTATTGATAGGAATGGTGCAGAATCGGTTGTGAATCTGGACTATGTGATACGTCTGCGTGAGTATCCTACGAACAAGAACGGCAAAAGAAAGACGGTTATAACTGATTAGCGGTGAGGTACAAGAGATGACGTATGATTGCGGTTTTACAAGGGAAAACAACTGGTTCAGATACCGCGCAGCGGCAATTATTATAGAGGACGGCTGTGTGCTGTTTGCGGGAAATGAGAGGGAAGATTATCTGTACTCGATTGGCGGTGGCGTACATATGGGTGAGACAGCCGAGGCTGCGGTGCTGAGGGAGGTTTTTGAGGAGACAGGCGTGCATTACGAGATAGACAGGCTTGCGGTTATCCATGAGAACTTTTTTAATGAGAACAAAGGAACTCTGAAGGGCTTGAACTGCCATGAAATCAGCTTCTATTTTATTATGAAGCCAAGGGGAACGAAGGAGCTTCACAGCAACAGCACCACCTACGGGGTGAAGGAGGAGATGCACTGGGTTCCGATAGAGGAGCTTGGCAGATATAAGGCTTTTCCGAGCTTTCTCAAAGATTATCTTGGCAGGGAACACTCTGGGATAGAGCATATTGTGACCGATGAAAGGCAATAGTGTGAAATCATAATACATCCAAGGCATCGGCATAGAAATCAGCATATAAGGAGCAAAATATTTTTTACAGTGTTATAATGCAGACATAGTGTAATAGGCTTGGCAGAGAGAGGTAGATATATGGACAGCTTGAGTGAGGAACGTATTAAGAATATATTGGACAGCGCAGATGTGAGGTATTCCTACAATCTGGCGAAGGAGCTTGAGACCATACGCAGCAACCCCGTGCTGGGCTACAGAAGCGCGGGCTCGCAGGCGGAGCATGAGGCAGGAGAGCTGATTTTCAACATAATGAAAGAGGCGGGCTTTGCAAATGTCCGCAAGGATAGGGTTGATGTGGATTCATGGGAGTTCAGGCGTGCGGTGATTAAGGCGTGTGCTGACGGAGCAGAGCGAGAGCTTCAGCTCGGAGCTTACCAGACGAATTTCGTGACGGACGGCTTTGAGAGTGTTCAGATTGTGGATGCCGGAAAGGGAACGCTTGAGGATTACGAGGAGCTTGAATGCCTCGGAATATCGGTTGAAGGCAAGCTTGTCATGGCGGAGATTAACCAGCGCGAGGAGTGGTGGATTAATTTTCCCGTATATCAGGCAAAGTTAAAGGGCGCAAGAGGCTTTATAGCCGTTCAGGCGGGCGGCTACGGCGAGGTGGCTGAGAATGCACTGAACGCACAGGACATAGCGGGACCTTCGGACGCACCGGCATTCTCGATCTCGAGAGCGGATGCCCGGTTCATACGGGAGTGTATGCAGGATGGCAGCAAAAGAGAATGTACGGTTCTCTTTGACGCATATACAAAGGTTATGCCGGAAGCTGAAACATACAATATCGTAGGTGAGATTCCCGGAGAGAATCCGGACAGAATGATACTTTTGTCGGGACATTATGATTCGTATTTTTCAGGCTTTCAGGATGACAACACGGCGGTAAGCATGCTTATCGAGATAGGGAGAATGCTCATAAAGAGTGATTACAAGCCGCGCAACACGATTGTTCTGTGCGCGATGGCGGCGGAAGAGTGGGGCGTGATCAACTCGAAGTACGACTGGTCTACGGGAGCCTATGAGGAGGTATTTACCGTTCACCCTGAGTGGAAGGGAAAGGTCATTGCTGACTTGAATTTCGAACTTCCGGCATTTGCACACGGCAACAAGGACTATGTGCGCTCGACCTACGAGTACAGGAATTTTTTCAGAAAGATTTTAAGGGAGTACCCGGGAGATTTGCATGAGGCATACCCTGACGGTGTGGGGACCAAGGCACCTATTCAGACGTGGTCGGACGATTTCTCGGTTGCCATATCGGGTATTCCGTCGGCGGTAAATGAGTTCGCAGGCGGCAAGTTCATGGAATCCCATTATCACTCACAGTATGACAGTGACGAGTTCTACGACGAGAAGGTGTACCTTTTCCACCATAAGCTCTACGCCTATATCCTGTTAAGGCTTGATAACCTGAATGTTGCTCCAGTGGATTTTACAATCCTGTCGGATGAGCTTTTACACAGATTTGACAGGGAGATATGTGAGGACAGGGAGGCGGCGGATGAATTCATTCAGGCTGTCACCGACTTAAAAGCGGAGGCGCAGAGGGTTAATGCGGTCGTGGAGGGACGCAATGTATTGAGCAATATGGATGACGGTGCTGAAGAGACGGGGAAGTTTGAAAGAAAAACTTTCAAACCACTTATTGGTGGCAGTACTGCAAGCAATGCTTGCAATATGCAGGGGCATAAAAATGAGACACATAGTGTGAGAAATGAGGATGACATACGCATCGAGGCTGAGCTCTTAAAGGCATTCGCATATGCGCAGGATACACTTGTGACGCTCAACTGGCAGGATGATGTCCTGTTCCCTTATGAGACGGCGATGAACGATGGAGTGTTCCTCGGAAAGGCCGTTGACGCTCTCAGCGCTGAAAAGGATGCCGAAAGACCGCTTGTCAGAATCAAGAACGCACTCAACTGGATATACAGAATCGATAACAACCAGTACGCGTTCAAGTTTGAGAAGGCGGTGTATGAGTACTTTACGGGATATGTGCTCGACCAGCCGCGTGACAGGCTGAAATGGGGCTACGGCAGGATAATTCACCATGAAAATCTATATGATGTTGTGAGAAGCCTTATTGACCGGCTTAATGCCGATGATGAAACGGCTGACATTTCACGAGAGCTTGAGGTACTGACCGGGGCGAGAGCACGGCAGCAGAGATATCTTACACTTGATGTGAAAAACACGACACAGTATGTAAAGGAGATAACGGAGATTATACATAACTGCCTTTATTAATTTGATAGGCAATTGCGAAACTGTATATTTGAATGTGGACGTTGTACAAATTTAACAATTCACCACAGGCACGCTTTCGCTACATTACATCACGTAACGGTGCATAGACAGCCAAAATACGGCTGTCAAACACCGACGGCTGTAAAGTACCTGCTTGCGAATTTGTTAAATTTGCACAACTGTTTATCATCAAAATTGCGTTTCACAAACGCCTAATTAACCTGAGATTAAGAGGGGAGAGCTAATGAAAAATAAGAAATTTGCAACGGCCATGCTGGCAGCAGTTCTGGCGTGCACGGTCGCAGTGAGCGGGTGCGGTAAGCCGGACAACGGCGGAGATGACGGTGGTAACACCGGTGTGGAGTCGTGGAATTACACGGATTTACTGAACATTATGAAAAAACATGAGGGTGCCGTACCGTTTGCGGGACTCAACCGAACATGGACCTTGCAGGAGTTCATGTGAAGTACATAAAGGAGAGGACAGCGTATCTTCTCGATGACTGCATAGGCATGAGAGATTATGACAGTGCCATCTATGCGATAGTCGACGAGGAGGCGCAGGCATACTTTGCAGGCAGCAGAAGCCTTGACGATACCGTGACGATAATTCAGAACAGGGTGCAGTTGTATATTGATGAGAAAAGGTAGTTGATTTTCAGAAAATGTGCTATAATAACCCCGTTGGCGGGTATGCTGCGTGGCTGCGTGCAGACAAAGCACCATATCTGTCAAATGTATATGTCCCGGCGCATAACATAAAAAATCAAAAAGAGGAAGCTTTATGACAAGTGACACGTTATATCGAGTGAAAAAGGAAGATTTTCCTAAGTTGGAGCAGTTGTTGATTAAGTGTTTTGAGAAGGATCCGCTTTATGTAAGCATGATACCGGATGAGGATGTCAGAAAGAGACTGATGCCTGAGCTCTTTAAGTGTGACCTTGACGAGTTCTATGAGACCTGCGAGATATTCGCCGACAGCGAAGAAATCAATGGTATTCTCGTTGTATCCGACGAGGCAGAGCCGTACAATCTTATGCATTTTTATTTGACGGAAGCACTTGCGGAGATTAAGACCGACGGTTATCTTATGAAAGAAGATCCGTCAATGAAGACACTTAAGAACTTTATCATAGGACGGGATTACCTCAATTCAAGCTGGACAGACCAGCTTCATCAGGATAACAGACTCCACATCATATACCTTGCCGTCAATCCGGAATTACAGCATCACGGAATAGCGGCAAAGCTTATCGATGAGGTTGTAAACTATGCTGACAAGCATAAAATGATGATATCATTAGAGACGCATAATCCGAAAAATGTGGACATGTATAAGCACTTCGGGTTTCAGATGTATGACACGATACAGAAACACTTCGGGCTTACGCAGTACTGCATGATAAAGCAGGCATAAAAATAAATACATATAATGATGTTAAGGTCAAATAGGTGTATTAGGTTTTGAACGTATAACGGGATATATTTATGCATATCGACTCCGGTTGCTCGAAGCAAGGTGCTCTAAGGACTCTGATTTATGTACTGAAATGGTACGCCACCGTTGCAAAACCAGCCCTCCGTGGCTGTTTGCAACTCAGTCAGCATCCATGCTGACTGTGGCTGGGGAATAAGCAGAGTCCTAAGAACAACTAAGCTTCTCACTAAAGTCGCGATACGCATAAATATATCCCGTTATACATGGCAAATTTTTAGCCTATTTGACCTTAACATCATATAAATAAGGTGTCATAACATATTTCAGATAATGAATATGTTATGACACCTTATTTTTTGCACATTTTATAGTTTGGATTGGCTGTATTTTTACATATTAAATGAATAAAAAACCTTGCATAACTTGGATATTTGGCATACTATTATGGATAGGGATTATCTGCCTGTACTCTTTAATAACATGTGACAAAACAGTTGAACAGTTTTACTAAAAATTGTTCAACGTCATGATAGAAACGGAGTCTACGGGTCAGATATTATTATAAAGTTTATGGAGGTGTTGTATGGACACAGTTGTTTTCAACAAAGAGGACTTCAAGAAGTCAGTGTTAGACAATGTCAAGAACATTTACAGAAAGAATATTGATGAGGCCACCAAGCAGCAGGTATTTCAGGCTGTTGCATATGCCGTTAAGGATATGATTATCGATAGATGGATTGCGACACAGAAGGAATATGAGAAGCAGGACGTAAAGACTGTATATTACATGTCGATGGAGTTCCTTATGGGACGAGCACTCGGCAACAATATGATCAACCTTTGCTGCTATAAGGAGGTTAAGGAGGTTCTTGAGGAACTTGGCTTTGACATCAATGTGATTGAGGACCAGGAGCCGGATGCAGCACTTGGCAACGGAGGTCTCGGACGACTTGCCGCATGTTTCCTTGATTCACTTTCAACACTCGGCTATCCTGCTTACGGATGCGGTATCAGATATAAGTACGGAATGTTCAAGCAGGAGATAAGAGACGGCTATCAGCTTGAGGTTCCGGATGACTGGCTTAGAGATGGCAATCCGTTTGAGGTTAAGCGTTCCGAGTATGCTGTTGAGGTTAAGTTCGGCGGCTATGTAAGATGCTACAGAGGAGATGACGGAAGAGATCATTTTGTGCAGGAGAATTATCAGTGTGTAAATGCAGTTCCATACGACCTTCCTATTGTCGGATACGGCAACAATGTGGTAAATACATTGAGAATATGGGATGCAGAGCCTATACAGCATTTCAATCTTGATTTCTTTGACAAGGGAGATTATCAGAAGGCTACAGAGCAGGAGAATCTTGCAAAGAATATTGTTGAGGTTCTTTATCCTAACGACAATCATTATGCGGGCAAGGAGTTAAGACTCAAGCAGCAGTATTTCTTTATTTCGGCGAGTGTACAGAGAGCGGTTGCCAAGTTTAAGGAAAAGCACAGCGATATTCATCAGTTCCCTGAGAAGGTATGCTTCCAGCTCAACGATACGCATCCTACGGTTGCGGTGGCAGAGCTTATGAGAATCCTTCTTGATGACGAAGGGCTTGAGTGGGATGAGGCATGGGATATCACAACAAAAACATGTGCATATACTAACCATACAATCATGGCTGAGGCACTTGAGAAATGGCCTATCGAGTTGTTTTCAAGACTTCTTCCGAGAATATACCAGATTGTCGAGGAGATTAACAGACGCTTTGTCGAGAAGATTAAGACCATGTATCCGGGCAATCAGGAGAAAATCCGCAAGATGGCAATCGTGTACGACGGACAGGTTAAGATGGCTCACCTTGCAATCGCTGCGGGCTTCTCGGTAAACGGTGTTGCAAAGCTTCACACAGAGATTCTTGAGAAGCAGGAGCTTAAGGATTTCTATGAGATGATGCCTGAAAAGTTCAACAACAAGACCAATGGCATTACACAGAGAAGATTCCTTCTTCACGGCAATCCGCTTCTTGCAGACTGGGTAACAAAGAAGATTGGCGACGACTGGATTACAGACCTTCCGCAGATGAGCAAGCTCAAGGTATATGCTGATGATGAGCTGAGCAGAAGTGAGTTCATGCAGATTAAGTACCGTAACAAGGTCAGACTTGCCGAGTACATTAAGGAGCACAACGGAATTGAGGTTGACCCGCGTTCCATATTCGATGTTCAGGTAAAGAGACTTCATGAGTACAAGAGACAGCTTCTCAATATACTTCATGTAATGTACCTTTACAACCAGATAAAGGAACACCCGGAGATGGATTTTTATCCAAGAACATTTATCTTTGGTGCGAAAGCAGCGGCAGGCTACAAGAGGGCCAAGGCTACAATCAAGCTTATCAATAATGTTGCTGATGTTATCAATAACGATAAGTCGATTGACGGCAAGATTAAGGTTGTATTTATAGAGAATTACCGTGTATCCAATGCGGAGATTATCTTCGCGGCAGCCGATGTCAGTGAGCAGATTTCGACGGCTTCTAAGGAGGCATCAGGTACAGGCAACATGAAGTTCATGTTAAACGGTGCAATTACGCTCGGAACAATGGACGGTGCCAATGTTGAGATTGTGAACGAGGTAGGAGAGGACAACGCTGTCATCTTTGGACTCAGAGCAGATGAGGTTATCCGCTACGAGAACGAGGGCGGATATAATCCGATGGATATTTTCAACAATGACCAGGATATCAGACAGGTGCTCATGCAGCTTATTAACGGCTTCTATTCACCTGAGGATCCGGAGATGTTCCGTGAGATATATGATTCTCTTCTTCATGCTCAGGGCGGCAGCCGTGCGGATGTATACTTTATATTGAAGGATTTCCGTTCCTATGCCGATGCTCAGAAGAAGATAGAGGAGAAGTACCGCGATACCGAAGGATGGGCACGCTCCGCAATGCTCAATACAGCATGCAGCGGTAAGTTCACTTCAGACAGAACCATCGAGGAATATGTCCGCGATATATGGCATCTTGAGAAGGTCAAGGTTGAGCTTACGGATGCTGACTGCATTTAAAATGCATCAAATAATATGAAATAAAAACATCACCCTCTGCATACAATATGTGCAGGGGGTGTTTTGCATGAAGAGAACCTTTAAATTTGCAGTCTGCTGCCTTGCGGCAGTTTTTTTTATACCATTTACCATCACGTTAATCCTAAGCGGAGTAGGACTTGATAAGGAAAGAATAGGGCTTGCCCTGACGGAGTCGCTTACGGGGAAGGACAAACAGATGGCGGTAAGCATGAACTATGCTGTCGGGAGTGAGAGTATGGATATCGAGGAGTATATTGCCGGCGTTATTGCACCGGCTTACGATTATTGCAGTAATGAAGAATTTTTAAAAACAATGGCTGTAATGTGCCGTACTTATATTGTATGGTGTAACGAAAACAATTTGCAGAATGACACGGTTTTCTTTAATGATATTGAGCTTGAAGAGCGATGGGGAGAGGAGTGGCAGGAAAAGAAGGCGGCTGTTACGCTTGCAGTACGCCGGACAGAGGGAGAGAAGATAACTAACGGAGGTACGACGATATATCCTTATTGCCACATGCTTACGAGCGGATATACCAGAAATCTGCGTGACGAATGCAGTTATCTGTGTGAGGTAATGCAGACGGAGGACAGCTTAGAGGATGATTACATCAATATATATGATTTTGCGGACAAGGAGTTTGCGGCTCTGATTAAGAAAAATATCAAGGATGTGTATTTTGACGAAAGGAATGCTGCAGAGCAGCTTCAAGTGGTTGAAAAGACAACAGGCGGTTACATTGTGCTTATTCAGGTGGGAAATGTTGTCGTTGACGGAGATACATTTGCATCAATGACAGGGCTTGCTTCACCTTCATTTACATATATAAAGACGGATGAGGGAATAAGATTTACGGTAAAAGGTAATGGGAACGGTTACGGCTTATCCGTTGCCGGAGCTGCAAAAAAGGCGGAACAGGGGGCATCATATAAGGAAATACTTAACTATTATTTTGAAAATATAACATGTATAAAATAAAAAGCGGTGGCAATCCTATTATCAAGAGTAAAGGAGCTGTAACGATAAAGACAGCACAGCTCTGAGTATAACTCAGGAAAATTGATAATGCGAAAAGGTGTATGTGAATAATGAGCATGCTCACGATATACCGATTCAGCAAGAGGAGGTTGCCTTGAATAGAAGAAAGAATAAGGTGGACATGGAGAAAGTATTTGCCACCGTCATCTCTCTTGCCATCATGGTTGCTTTGGTGGTAGGAGTAGTATCTATACTTAAAAGCAATAATTCACAGGGGGAAAACAAGCATAATTATATTGACCTCAACGAGATTAACGAGGCTTTAAGCAGTGAGAATCCTGGTAATGAGACGATAATGCAGGCAGATGAGAGGGAGGAGGAGAGCAGGGATGACAGACATGTTGAAAACACCACAGATGCAGAGGATGTCAAAGGCGGTAAAAAAGCGGCTGAAGTCACTGGAGAAATCGATGCGGAAATCAATACGGCACTTGAAGTGCCAAGCACAGGAGATGATGCCGAAGGTACGAAAACTGCTGATAAAAGCGGAGACGAAGCTGTGCCGTCTGGTACAGCAGATGAAGGACAGGCGGTCGCAGCAAACACAGACACACAGGAGCCGTCAGCAGAAAATGTAAGTGAACCTGCAGCGGCAGATGTTCCGGCTTCCGAAAATGTTGACAGTGAAGCGGCTCCGGTAAGTGCAAGCACAGCCACTATATTAGGCTACAGCTTTAACGAGGATAGCACGATGATGTGGCCGGCATCAGGAAATGTCATACTCAATTATAATATGACCAATACAATCTACTTTCCGACACTTGATGTGTACAGATGCAATCCGGCGATTATTATAAGTGCTGATGAGGATTCGGTCGTGTCAGCGGCTGCTGATGGAATCGTAATTGCGGTGTATGAAACCAATGAGACAGGTCTTACAATGGAGATAGCGCTCGGAAATGATTATGTAATGACTTACGGACAGCTTAAGAATCTTACGGTGGGCGTTGGAAGCCAGGTAAAGCGTGGCGATGTGATTGCCTCTGTTGCGGCTCCGAGTCAGTATTATACGGTTGAGGGAAGTAATCTCTATTTCAGACTTGATAAGGGAGATACAAGTGTAAATCCGATGGATTTTATTGATGCGGAATAGTGCACTTTAAATATAAGCTTTAATTGTATATAAAAGAGAACCCTCATTACACTTGGGTGATGGGGGTTCTCTTTTGCCGGGTTCAAGCCCGGTACCTGATGAGATGCTAAGCAACGGTTTTATATGAGCAGGCAGTGAAGAGGATTGCGAATATCATTGACATAAACTCACTGCATGGTATTATTTGTGCAGCTTACCTTCTACGTACTCTCTTATGTAGTAATTATCCTCCGGCATCTGGCAGCCGACGAGATATACTCCGTCATCGTCAGTGCATCTGATAATCTTTCCTTCGACGATATTATGTGCCGAAAGTGCAAAATTCTCAATTTCAACCGAGATATCTGCTCCCTTGTTGTCTGCAAAGAAGTTGTCGTGGCAGACAAGGGCAAAGCCATTGGCACTGATGTTATAGAGGTTGCCGTTGTAGACTGCTCCGGTCTTTTTGACGGTAATTCTACAAGGATTGGACATATCAAGTCTTGGGTATTTACGGCGGTTGGTAATCTTAGGTCTTGTGCTGATTCGTATTGAAGCTGTCTTTCCGTCGGCTGAAACGAATTCTGCTTTATCCCAGCAGTAGAGCACATTGCCGACAGTGACATTTATATTGCATGCCTGAGGCTTCTTTGCCACGGGAATGTTCTTGAAGTGAGCGGTGATGCCGTTGTCGGACTGACTGTCAAGCTCTCCATGATACTCAGTGTTATCAACCTTGATGATAACCTTCATTCCGGCAGATACATCTTCAATTCCCATGAAACCTCCGATTCCAAGCTCACACATAAGTGCTTCGATGACATCCTCGATTTCATCGATGTTGGCTGCACTTTCATCGTATTTGCTGAGCATTCTCTTGCTGGTCTCGTCGGAGTCAGAGATGCAGTTGTTCATGTTTTTAACTATGTCGGATACCTGCTCCATGTTATCGACAAGCTGATGGTTGGAGTTCTCGACATCCTTCATGGCATTATCGATAACCTGAATGTGGTCTCCGAGCTGCTTTGTATCTGATGTAATTTTCTCTACATTTTTTCCTGTGATAGTAACCTTATCAAGAGTCAGGGCAATAAGCTTGAGCGTCTCCTCGATGGATGCGGTCATCTTAGCGGATGTCTCGTCGAGGCGGATGAGAGCGTCCTCGATTCGTCCTGAGGATGATTTTGTCTCGGTGCTGAGCGTACGAATCTGGTCAGCTACGACAGAGAAACCACGACCTGCATCGCCTGCACGGGCTGCCTCGATGGATGCGTTAAGTGCAAGAAGATTGGTCTGACCCGAAATGTTCTGGATGGTTCCGGTCTCCTGCTTAACCATCTCGAACTCGGATTTGAAATCGTGAAGAACTCTGTCGACCTCTGATGAGAGCTCCGACATTGTATGTGCAGTCTTTACAAGCTCCTCAAGGTCTGCACCGCTCACGGTAGCATGTTCAATCGATTCGCCGGTGAGGGATACCATCTGCTCTATCAGACCGCCGACATTCTGAACCTGTGAATTGATATCAGTGGTCATATCAAGAGATGATGCTGTACTGTTCATAAGCCGGCTGCTGTTGTCGGTGAGCTCGTTCATACCAAGAACAACGACCTCGGCTCCGTGCTTATTCTCTGAAGCTAATTCGCTTACGACGGTGATGCCGTCCATGATGGTATTGCTTGCGGTCTTGACCTTCTCAACCGTTGTGACGACTCTGTCTAAATCAGCCTTGATGCTGTCTGTCATGGCACCATCAGATTCATTAAGATGCTTGATTGACATTACATAACATATATAGCACAGGATGATACAGGAGAGCTGCAGCTGGTAATCCTTCATGTTGGCTGCCGAGTTAAAGCCGGACATATAACGAAAAACAGCAGCAGCAACAATTATTATTGTGTTGGCAATTCCACATTTTATCATAAAGTTCTTGTTCTTATATATAACAAGGAGGCTTGTGACAGGCAGAATATACGTGAAGGCGATGGATGATTCGGTGGTGCATAATACAAAGGTATAAAAAATACCATATCCGATTACCAAATCATATCTGTACTTGTCAGTAGCCTTGCCCTTCACGCGGAGAAGAATTTCTCCTGAAAGGAAAGGGAGCCAGCAAAGTATAAGAAAAACAATGTAGTCAGATGCAGGATACGCACCGCTTGCTGCGTCGCTTCCGTAATTGGCGGACAGAAGAAGTGCAAATATCAGCCATATACGCCGCGCTTTGCGGTTGGCTTTCTCTTTAAAGGCATTCTCGTCGTAATTCATAAAGTCCTCCTTATGGTAATCAAAACAAAAATATCAAATATATTTTATTACTTTCTTCATGACGTTTCAAGTTGGATTTACTTTATTTTATAAAAAGGTTGCATTTTAAAAATAAATGTGATAGCATACAAATATACAACAAGTAGTATTGAAAACTACATCATGAAGCAAAAGAAAATGTAAAACACGGAATAAATAACCATGAAACGGGTATACTTATACTAAAACAAAATTCAGATATTTTACTGCGTTATGTACCGTTGCGTGATTCGTGTAGCGAAAGCGTGCCTGCGGTGAATTGTTAAATTTGTACAACGTCCGCTTTCAAATATATAGTTTCGCAATTACCTGAACGGTTTCAGATTTGGAAAGGAGTATGAACATGAGAACATTAATCGAGAATATTGAGGAGAAGGGTCTTAAGGACAAGTGGAGCGCAATCACGCATTTTATCGGAATGCTTATGACGATACTTGCAGCGGCTCCGCTTCTTATAAAGGCGGCGAAGGCACCTGACAGAATACATTTTATTTCACTCGGAATATTTGTGGTAAGCATGACTTTACTCTATGGGGCAAGTGCAACCTACCATTCGGTGAAGGCATCCGACAAGGTTCAGACCATATTGCGAAAGCTCGACCACACCATGATTTTCGTGCTGATAGCAGGTTCATACACGCCGATATGCCTCGTCGTGTTAAATGGGACAATAGGATATGTAATGCTTGCGTTGGTATGGGGAATTGCGATTGCCGGAATTGTGATAAAGCTGTGCTGGATTACATGTCCTAAGTGGTTCTCGTCGGCGCTGTACATTGCGATGGGCTGGGTGTGCCTGATAGCATTCTCAAAGATATATACGGCACTTTCGGGAGCGGCTTTTTACTGGCTGCTTGCCGGAGGACTCATTTACACGGTCGGGGGTGTGATTTACGCACTAAAGGTTCCCGCCTTTGATGCAAAGCACAAGGAGTTCGGTTCGCACGAGATTTTTCACCTCTTTGTGATGGGCGGAAGTATATGCCATTTCATACTTATGTTTCAGTACATCACGGTGTTTCCGGTGTAAGCTGTTCTGCTTTTCCTGAAGGCGCTCGGTGTCAGGTTGACATAGCTTTTGAACACGCGGTTAAAGTAGGTGGCAGATTCAAAGCCGCATTCCTCAGCTACAGTGCTCATGGACTTGTCGGTGTCCGACAGAAGAACACAGGCATGCTGGACTTTGAGGCTGTTGATATAATGTATTACGGTTTCCCCGGTATGTGCCTTGAAGAAGCTGCACAGATATCCTTTTGAAATGAATAATTCACGGCTGAGCTCGTCAAGTCCCTTTATGTCAACGTAGTGACTACTGATATAGGAGGTAATCTTGGCGAGCTCTTTGTTGTTTCCGACCAGGGGCTTGCCGATTTTGTGAGTGGCAGTCTGAGAACTTAGCAGTCCGAGAATGGTTGAAAAGTAGGCAAAGCCAAGCTCAGGGCGCTGTCTGCATGCTGCCTGCAGATGGACTATCTCATCCGATACACTGCCGGGGAGAGAAATTATGTTGGTGTTAAGGCATGGCAAAAGGGCGGATTTTGCCTCGGGCGTGTAGTATCTGTTAAGGTAATTGTTGGAAAAATTAAAACAAATCCCGCTGTAGCTGGCATCTCCGCAGCTTCTATGCAGCGCTCCCGGTCTTATGATGGCGACATCGCCGCCGTTGGTTTCAAAGACATTTCCGTCAATAATTATATAGCGCCTGCCCTCTAAAAGCAGATATATCTCGTATACATCATGATAGTGATAGTACGGAAGGTCTGCGCTGTTGCACTTTATGTCATCCTTTATTATGAGATTGTTTCCAAGAAGTGAGTGAATGGCATCCATGATATACTCCTTAAATTGAAGATATGATGTAGGAATCACAATATTAATATAGTACAATAAAACATAAAAAAGAGCAATATATTACAATAAAAACACTATTCTTAGAAGTATAATGGATTTATAAATAACAATTTATGGAGGGTTTGATATGCTTAGAGACAGAATTTCAATGAATGACAGCTGGCGTTTTTACGAGGGTGAGATTGATGGGGTACGCAACCGCTGGGGCTGGGGCAAATCGGGTTCGTGGAATCAGGGACCTGAGTCGGCTGATTTCGATGACAGCACATGGAGAAGGGTTGAGCTTCCGCATGATTTTGTGATAGAAAGTACGCCTTATGAATATTCGGTGCAGGAGTTCGGGAGCGACAATGCTATTCCCGAGATGGATACAGTGAGGAACATTCATACGACGGCAGGCTCGTTTAAGAAGGATGTCGGATGGTACAGAAAACACTTTTTTGTTGATGCAAGCGATTTGGGAAGGAGAATATACATAGCGTTTGACGGTGTATATAGGGACAGCATTGTGTATGTCAACAATTTCTTTGTAGGCAGACATCAGAGCGGATACACTCCTTTTGAGTATGATATATCCGATTTCCTGAATTACGGCGGAGATAATGTGATAGTCGTATATGTCGATGCGGGAAAAGCCGAGGGCTGGTTCTACGAGGGCGGAGGAATATACCGCAACGTGTGGCTTTACAAGACCGCGCAGGTGCATGTGAGAGACGTGTTCGTGAAGGCGGTTCCGAAACCGGAGGAGAATCTGCAGGAGAGTGAGGAAGTGTCGGCAGAGCTTGATATAGCTGTCGAAATTTCCTCATGTGAGTATGTCATGGGAGAAGGAGAGAAGATAAACTTTGTAAAAAATGATTCGTCAGCAGTAGGAGTGACAGCAGATTACAGCCTGGAAATAATGATTAACTCACAGGAAGGCACATCTGTTAAACATACAGTTTATGATTTAAAAAATATTAACTATGGTGTAACTAAATATAATTTAAGGAGTAATATAAGCCGTGCAAAGCTTTGGGATACAGAAAATCCGTTTATGTATACGGCAGAAATCAGGCTTTACAAGGACGGAGAGGTTATTGACAGATGCAGTCAGGAGTTTGGCGTGAGGAGTATTTATTTTGATGCCGATGAGGGTTTCATGTTAAACGGAAGAAAAGTAAAACTGAACGGTGTGTGCTGCCATCAGAATCATGGAGGAGTCGGTTCTGCCATGACGGGAGAAATATATCATTACAGACTGCTTAAATTGAAGGAGATGGGGGTAAATTCGTACAGGACATCACATTACTGTCCGGCACCTGAGCTTCTGTCCTGGTGTGACAGGCTGGGGCTTCTTGTCATGGATGAGACGAGACTGCTCTCGAGTGCTGAGGAGGATTTAAACCAGCTTGAGGCTGTTGTCAGAATGGGAAGAAATCATCCGAGCGTTATTATGTATTCCATAGGAAATGAGGAGGCTCAGTCGGAGCTCATAGCGCAGGGCGGATATATAGCAAAAACCATGATAAATCATGTCAGGGCTGTGGACGATTCAAGACCTGTGACGATGGGGCTTCTTTTGTATGATTTACAGAAGCGAAGAAAGCTCGACACTGTGGAGGAGATTGCACATATAGGAACTGTGCTCGACGTGTGCGGCTTTAACTACCATCATTTGAGGTGGCAGGAGTATAAGGATAAGCATCCGGCTCAGCCGTTAATCTGCACGGAGGCATCGACAATAAAGGGAAGCAGGGGATGTTATGAGAGGGACGATGAGAATTGTCTCCTTGAGCTTTCCATGATGGAGACGGTGGAAGAGCAGAGCGAATATGTGGATAAGGATTATATGTCGGGGGCATTTTTGTGGACAGGGTTTGATTATTACGGGGAGCCGACACCATTTGCGTGGCCTGCGGTCAGCTCGCAGTTCGGGCTTATGGATTTGTCGGGAAATGCGAAGGACGGTTACTATTACTTCCGTGCCTTATATAGGAAAGAACCTCTTATTCACATAGCCTGCTCATGGAACGGAACGGAGGGGGAGAAAAAGGATGTGGTTGTGTTTACCAACTGTTCGCAGGCAGAGCTTTTTGTGAACGGGAGAAGTCTCGGAAAAAGAACGAGAAGCCGCTACGGGTATCTTTGCTGGAAGGCTGTAAGCTATGAGACGGGAAAGCTTATAGCTGTCGGGGATGGCGGTACGGCGAGGGATGAGCGCGTGACCTGTGGGGCAGCAGAGAAAATTAAGCTTTGGCTTGAACACGGTGAAAATGATATAATAATCGTAAATGCTGCCATTGTAGATGAGCGCGGTAATACCGTGCAGAATGCAGATTGTGAATTGAATTTTCTTGCGGTTTTGGATGAAGCTAAGGAAAATTCCGAGCAAAAGTATGTCAGGGTAAGCTGTGATTCGGACACGGGTATGAGCGCGGAGCTTAAAGTATCAGATTTTGAAATGTCATTGAATGCAGGGGTTGATTGGAAGCTTTTTTCGGAGGTGAGGCTTCTGGGAACATCAAGTGGCTGGGCGGCAGACCATGTATTACCTCAAAGTAACAGGAGGAAAAGCTTTCGAGGGCTTGCGCAGGCAATTTTTAAGCTATGCTGAGCGGATTTGTGGTACAATAGCCTTGTGATATGAAATTGAGAGAGCGTGTAAGACAAACATATTAATTCGGAGGAAATAATATCATGGATTGGGAGTTACAATCAGGTGGAGCGGTAAAGATATTATGCAGTGAGCAGAATGAGGCGGCAAAAATTGCCGCGCACAATCTTGCAGACGATATTGGGAAGGTTTTTTCAGGTAAAATTGCCGTCACATTAAGCTTTAGCGGTGAGGCACACGGAAGGGCGGGAGAGACAGCAGAAGATGATGCCTGCCGAAATGGGAGCGGGACTGTCATAGTCATCCGTCAGGCGGAGCTTGGACACCGGGAGGCGTATTCGCACAGCGTGAAGGACGGCGTGCTCTATATCGAAGGACAGGACCGCCGTGGTATTATTTACGGAATATACGAGCTCAGCAGATGGCTCGGTGTGTCACCGTGGTATTATTTTGCCGACGTTCCGGTTAAGCACAGGGACAAGGCGGTGTTGCCCGGCGGATATTTTTATACCGATTATCCGTCGGTCGAGTACCGTGGCATATTTATCAACGATGAGGAGGAGCTCGATAAGTGGGTGAGACTTCACCTCGGCGAGGAGACTATCGGAGTTAAGGCGTATGAGAAGATTTTCGAGCTTCTCCTGCGCCTTGGTGCCAACTATATATGGCCTGCGATGCATGTCAATTCGTTCAATGTGAAACGTGAGAACGGAGAACTTGCGGACAGGATGGGTATTGTCGTCGGAACATCACATTGTGACATGCTTATGAGAAGCAACAACAGGGAGTGGTATCCGTGGCTTGAAAAGAAAGGGTATAAGGATGTCGAGTACGACTATTCTATTCCCGGAAAAAACAGGGATGCGCTCAACGAATACTGGCGTGAGAGTGTGGAGCAGAACAAGGACTTCGAGGTAGGGTATACGCTCGGAATGAGAGGAATACATGATTCGGGATTCGAGACAAAGAGCCTTAAGGGGCTTCAGGGTGAGGAGCTTAGAAAAGCCAAGATTGAGCTTTTGCAGACCATAATAGATGCACAGGAGAAGATTCTTTCGGAGACGCTTGATAAGGAACCGCTAAAGAGCTTTGTACCCTATAAGGAGGTGCTCGAGCTGTATGACAACGGGCTTCGTGTGCCGGAGGACTTGACACTTATATGGACAAATGACAACTACGGATACATAAGGCGTTATCCCGGCGATAAAGAGAAGAACAGAAAAGGCGGCAACGGAATATATTACCACAACTCCTACTGGGCTGGTCCGGGGATGTCCTACCTTTTCATAAATTCCATCCCGCTTGCACACACGAGAAATGAACTCTATAAGGCGTGGTGCGAGGGAATAAGAAAGGTGTGGGTGCTCAATGTCGGTGCAATCAAGCCTCTTGAGCAGGAGATTACGTTTTATCTCAGATTCGCGTGGGAGGTCGGAAAGGAAAATCCGCAGAGGAGAACGGACGATGTTGATGAGTACCTGAAGCTGTGGATAAATGAGACTTTTTCGGGAAACCATGGGGAAAAGATGGCATGTGTTCTGAATGATTTTTCACAGCTCACCAATGTTCGCAAGATTGAGCTTATGGACAGCGATGTATTTTCACAGACGGCTTACGGTGATGAAGCGACGGAGAGAATCAATAGGTATCATGAGCTTGTAAGGACTGCCGATGAAGTATATGCTTCACTGCCGGATGATGAAAAGGATGCTTTCTATGAGATGTGCCTTATGAAAATTCATGCGGCATACTATACTAATTGTATGTATTACTATGCTGACAGGAGCGCACTGTGTACGAAACGGCAAAAGGCACAGGCGGCATATAAGTATGCGGCTCTTTGCAGAGAGTACGACGATAGAAGAAGGCAGCTTCTCTTTTATTATAACAATGTGATGGCTGACGGCAAGTGGTCCGGGATACTCACGCCTGAGGATTTTCCGCCTCCAAGGACGGCCATGTTTCCGGCGTGTGTCGTTCCGCCTGTACCACTTGATAAGATAGAGAGAAGGCTTGTTGTCACATTGTGGAATGATGATGAAGGGCTTTATTTTGTTAAGGCTGCGGTTAAATGGCTGGAATTATCGAATGCAGGTGATGGTGAGCTTACAGTTGACCTTGAGGCACCTGAGTGGATTGATATACTGCAGGATAACATTGCGGTTAACAGGGTGAACATCAGGGTCGGAGCGGAGAAGCGGATTTTGGTTAAGCCTTCGCAAAAGATATATGACAGCGGCGAAAAGGGGATGTTTGATATACTAAACGGCAGCATAGTCATGCATTGTGAGGAGACGGGACAGAGTTTTGACATTCCGGTCAGCGTCAATGAGAAGCTTATTAAAATGAGCCGGATATGCGCTGTAGACGATGGCGGTTCGGTTGTCATGGAGGCAGACCGTGCAGGCGATATGCTTGATGGTACGGGCTGGCATAAGGTCAGACGCCTTGGGCGTGACCATGGCTCTCTTCTTGAAGCGGACGCTTCGGCAATCGGAAAGAATGTATATAAAACCGGAGCCGGCTTTAAGTTCTTTATTAAGAAAGCAGTTGATAAGGCGGTGCTTGAGCTGCACAGATTTCCTTCACTTAACTCAACGGGCAGAATAAGAGCGGAGCTTTCAATTGACGGGGGAGAGAGAATTCTTGTTGAGAGCCGGTCAAATGATGAGTGGAGAGGAACATGGAAGCTCAATATTCTCAACAATGTTGATAAGCTTACCGTTGAACTTCCTCGGCTCACGGAGGGGGAGCACATTCTTCACGTCTATGCTGTGGACAGGTATTTTGCATTCAGCCGTATTGTGATTTATACGGAAGATATAAAGGAGAGCATGTTCGGTGGAAGCGCATGCGGGATGAAGGCAGAATCAGATGAGAAGCTGCCGTGTGAAGGGCAGGGTATCAACGTTGCGTCCGACAAAGTCCGGGATGCACTTTATGCCGGAGTGAAGTTGAAACCGCGCGCAATGCTTGTCGCCGGTGTAACTCCGGGTTCAAATACGCTTCCTGATACCAACAGCGTGATTGAGTGGAATTATTCGATGGAATATCCGTCATATACAATCACTGCACAGAAGCTTATTTCCATGGCAGATACGCCTTTTTACGAAAGGAACGGAACAATTAGGATTGACATGGGGGCTGTTCTTGCAGATAATAGAAATGCGTATGCAGATGGCGTATGGGATTACTGTCTGAGTGAATCGTATAACAGGACAGGAATTGCCATGTATATAAGAAGGCCGGGAGAGACATACGAGGCTGATAAGCCGTCGCTTCATTACAGGATTGCATGTGATGGCGGAATCTATACCTTATGGCTTTTGATGAAGAATGAAAGCTACGACGGAGCTGAGCTTCTTGCGGATATAGACGGGGCTATGCTTCCGAGGGAACAGCTTGCCGGAGGTGAGCGGATAGGAAATTACTGTGGCGAGCGTGTATACCGCTGGATCAGGCTGTGGAGGCAGGAGATTCCTGAGGGGGAGCATGAGATTGGAATATATACGTCTTCATCAGATAACAGGTTTGACAGAATATACATGACAAAGGGGGAGGAGATGCCTCCTTGTGATGATAAATGGAAAAAAGAGGAATGAAATGAGCAAAAACAGAAACAACAGTGGCAGAGATCTGACGGAAGGACCTATAGGAAGGGGGCTTCTGGCATTTGCCATACCGCTGTTTTTAGGGCAGTTATTACAGCAGCTCTACAATGTTGCGGATGCGTGGGTCGTGGGAAATTTTGCCGACAATAATGCATTTGCTGCCGTGAGCTCGACCGGGAGCATGACATTTCTTGTCATCGGTTTTTTCAACGGTGTTGCCACCGGAGGAGGAGTTGTAATATCGAAGTACTTTGGGGCGAAAAACTATGATGCGGTTGAAAAATCGGTTCATACGAATTTACTGTTCGGAATCATTGCGTCGGTGCTGGCAACAGCAGTGGGGATGCTTCTTGCACCGTGGCTTCTCACCATAATGAAAACTCCGGCGGAGGTAATGCCTGAGTCGCTTACATATCTGAGGATATATTTTGGCGGTGTATCCACCATAATAATGTACAACATTGGAATGGCTATAATGAGGGCTCTCGGAGACAGTATACATCCGCTGTATTATCTTGTGCTGTCCTCGATTGTGAACGTGCTGCTCGACCTGCTGTTTGTGGCAGTGTTAGGGTACGGCGTTGCAGGTGCGGGAGTTGCGACCGTCATAGCACAGGGAATAAGTGCGGTTATGTGCATTGTGAAAATGTGCAGAACGGATGGAGTTGGCAGACTTAAGCTTCGCGCGCTGAGATATTATCCGGAATATATGGGTGAGGTTATAGTTCAGGGGCTTCCGAACGGAGTCCAGAACTCGGTTATCAGTATCGGAAACATGGTTGTCCAGACCAACATCAATTCATTTGGCTCGTATGCGATGTCGGGTGTGGGGGCATACAGCAAAATAGAAGGCTTTGCGTTCCTGCCGATAACGAGCATGTCGATTTCGCTTCCGACCTTTATCGGACAGAACCTCGGAGCAAAGAAGTATGACAGGGCAAAGAAGGGAGCTGCATTCGGTATTGCATCGGGAGTTGTTCTCGCTGAAATTATAGGTGTGATTGTCTATCTGTTTGCCCCACAGCTGCTGCGTTTCTTTGTCAATGTGGATGAAGCGGTTGCGATAGGAGAGAGGCATGCGAGGATAATATGTCTGTTCTTTTTCCTGCTTGCTTTTTCGCATTGTGCGGCAGGCGTGCTCAGGGGATGCGGCAAATCAATAGTGCCGATGATAACGATGCTGGCATTCTGGTGTGGTGTGAGAATAATATATGTCACGACGACACTTCATTTCATACCGAACTTCTCGGTTATATCGTGGGCTTATCCGCTCACATGGACGTTGAGCTCCATAGTGTTCTTGACATTTTTGCTCAAGTCGGATTGGGTACATTCTTTTGAAAAGAAAAAGCAGTGATTTGGGAACTGTTTAATGGACTATAGTGCAATGAGAGGGAGAAAATGGATAATAAAGATAAGAAAAAAAAGAGTTCGGGGACTAAGAATCTTGTGATTTTTATCGCGATAATGATTGCAAGCATGATTTTTGGCTTCTGTATCGGAGCAGCTATAGCTTACTTTAAGAAAAACGGTGTTGATTTTGCTGGAATGGCAGATTATGTGAGCGGTTATGTGATGAAGGTACTGCCATGGTTCTACATCGGCATAAGCGTTGTCTCGGCGGGGATGGCGATAGGGGTTTATTTGGTGTACAGCCGCAGGGCTGCTGCGTGGGACGGCGAGAGTGAAGAAGAGATAGCGCGGATAGAGGAGGGGATTGGAGTACCCATTGGGATAGCCAACGCCATGACCATCATTAACAGCCTGCTGTTTTCTATGTATGTGTGGGGAAATATCTGCGAGGATGCGGTATGTGACGACGGATACAAGGTACTTGGCATCATACTTTTTCTGGCAAATTATATCTGGATTGTGGTTGTGAGCAGGCTCACCGTTGAACTTGAGAAAAAGATAAATCCCGAGAAGAGGGGAGATGTCCTCGAGATTAACTTCCAGCACACATGGGAGGATAGCTGCGACGAGGCACAGAAAAAGATTATCTATGAGGCGGGCTTCAGGGCGTATAGGGCAGGAACAAAGGCATGTACGACAATATGGCTTATAACCTTTATATCCATGTTCATGTTCGACACCGGACTGTTCCCTGTTTTTGTCGTGTGCGTTATATGGTTCATCATGCTGATAACCTACACGATGGTGGCGGGCAGGCTCGAGAAGAATATGTACAGATAGAGATTTAGGACGGTGGCAGTATGCAGATTTCGAGCAGATTTACGTTGGCGGTACATATATTTGCCTGTATCGAGGCGTTCGGTGACGAGAATAAGGTGACGAGCGATTTCCTCGCGGCGAGCGCAAATGTCAACCCGGTTATTATAAGGAAGATACTCGGGCAGCTAAAGGGTGCGGGGCTTATAAATGTCGCGCGCGGAACGGGCGGAACGACGTTGGCAAAGCCGCTTGGTGAGATTACCTTTCTTGATATTTACAGGGCGGTCGAGTGCGTCGACAATGGTGACTTGTTTCATTTTCACGAGAACCCGAACCCTGAGTGTCCGGTCGGCGGCAATATCCACAACATTCTTGATGACAAGCTTCAGCAGGTTCAGAGCGCGATGGAGAGGGAGCTCGCCTCAATTACACTCGAGGATGTGAAGACGGACATTCAAAAATATCTTAAAAAATAATTTTCACTTTTGTGTCAAAACAAAATATGCTTATTTTTAAAAGCTCCTTAATGGAGCTTTGTTTTTTTGTAATAGAAAAGTTGCTATTACACAAAGTGCTCCGTGAAAAGTTCGATGTAACTATTGACATTACAACAAGACTGTGATATTTTATGCTCATAGATGTAATGATGATTGCTACAATGGAGCGCGAAGGCGCTCGGAAAAGAGGTTTAAAATGACGCAGAGTGTACGCAGGCTATGGCTGATACGGGAGCTGTTAAAGGAGAACAGCGCGTACAATGATGTGGAGATTCCAAGCGACGAGCAGGGGCAGAGGATTCTGCTTCGCGCGCTCATGAACGTGCGCATGCCGCAAAGGATAAGCGACGAGTTCCTGAAAATACAGGACGAGTATTTAAAAGAGCTGATAAATGAAAACGGGATTGTGGAGCTTGATGAGCTTACCAAGGCGCAGGAGGGCATATATCTGTGGCAGGGCGACATCACGAGGCTTCGCGTCGACGCAATCGTGAATGCCGCGAACAGCGGAATGACGGGCTGTTATGCGCCGAATCACAGGTGCATCGACAACTGTATTCACTCCTACGCGGGCATACAGCTCCGCCTTAAATGCGCCGACATCATGGCGCGTCAGGACTGCAAGGAACCGACGGGTAAGGCGAAAATAACTTCCGCCTATAATCTTCCGTGCAGATATGTCATTCACACGGTCGGACCGATTATATCGGGCAGACTGAGCAAAAGGGACTGTGAGCTTCTCGCCTCGTGCTACAGCTCATGTCTTGAGCTTGCCGCGCAGAACGGGCTTACAAGCATAGCGTTCTGCTGTATCTCGACGGGCGAGTTTCATTTTCCGAATGACAGGGCGGCAGAAATCGCCGTCGACACGGTAAAAAAATTCATGCAGAAGGAAAGCAGTGTAAAGAAGGTGGTATTCAATGTTTTTAAGGACATCGACAGAGAAATCTACGAGGGAATCCTCAAAGAGTGAGAGATTTATAGAGGCGTTAAACGGCGCGGATGCCGTTGTTATCGGCGCGGGAGCCGGGCTCTCTACATCAGCGGGCTTCGTGTACGGCGGTGAGAGATTCAGAAGGTATTTTTCGGATTTTGAAAAGAAATATCGTTTCAGGGATATGTACTCGGGCGGATTTTATCCCTACGACACGTTGGAGGAGCACTGGGCGTACTGGAGCAGGTACATCTATGTCAACAGGTACATGTATGCACCGAAGCCCGTCTACGACAAGCTTTTTGAGCTTGTGAAGGACAAGGACTATTTCGTGCTGACGACCAATGTTGACCACTGTTTTCAGAAGGCAGGCTTTGACAAGAAGCGTCTGTTCTACACGCAGGGCGACTTTGGACTTTGGCAGTGCAGTAAGCCTTGCCATGACAAGACCTACGACAACCGCGACGTGATTGTGCGCATGCTTGAGGCGCAGGGCTATGAGATTGCGGAAAACGGTGAGCTCACTTTACCCGAGGGCGTAAGCCCTAAAATGTCGGTTCCGTCAGATCTTGTTCCTCACTGCCCTGTGTGCGGTGCGCCCATGACCATGAATCTTCGCAGCGATGACACCTTCGTTCAGGACGACGGCTGGTATCGCGCCTCACAGTGCTACGATGATTTCATAAGACGCCATGAGGGCACGAGGGTGTTCTTTCTTGAGCTCGGTGTCGGGATGAACACGCCCGTCATAATAAAATATCCTTTCTGGCGGATGACCGCGCAGAATCCGAACGCGACATACGCCTGCATCAATTACGGCGAGGCTTACGCACCCGAGGAGATAAGGAAGCAGGCGGTGTGCTTTAACGGGGATGTGGGGACGGTGCTGGAAGGAATCACGGCGAAATAAATTAAAGCCTTCAAGGCTGTCAATTAGTGTATGCTCGATGGGCGTGTGCTTTTAGACTGCCTTTTTGTACTTGTGTCAGACATCATCTTGACAGAAGTTAATAGAGAGATTATTCTTAAAACATACTATGTGACGATATAATAAATTAAATATAAGGGGAGAGTTTATGGAGAAAAACGCACTGGAAAAAATAGTGGAGAGCAGAAGAATGCCGGTATTATTTATTGGTTCCGGAATATCTAAAAGATATTTATATAATTTTCCGACATGGGGAGAGCTTCTTGAAAATTGTTTTAAAAAAGTGGAACCGGATTCATTTCAATACCAAAAGATTATAGATGAGTTAAAGAGAAGCAGTAAGTCGGAGTTTGAAGTTAATATCAGACTCGCAAGTGAAATAGAGTCACGTTTTAATAGTGCGTTTTATGACAGAAAATTACAGTTTGGTAAATCAAAAAATCCTAATTGGGTAAAAACGGGAGTATCTCCGTTTAAAATGTATTTGTCATACTTTTTTAAAAAGCTTCATTTGAACCATAATCCGGAGTTGACTTTAGAATTGGAGGCGTTCAAAAATCTTAAAAATAAGGTCTCTGCGGTAATAACAACTAACTATGACTGTCTTTTAGAAAAGTCAATATTTGCTGATGATTATAGTGTATTTATTCATCAGAATGATTTGTTTTCAGCGGACAGCTATAATTCTGCAGAAATTTATAAAATTCGGTGAGAACAGATAAAAACAGAGCTTGAGCCTGCAAATATATTTTACTCAAAATGTCAAGCGCCATCATGAAGCGTCTGGTATAGTTACAGTATCATATGATGATTTTCGTAAGGAATGGAGAGAACAATGCAGAATATGAAGCTTCTTGTGGCTGCGCTTGAGTATATTGAGAATCATTTGAGCGATGAGATCAGTACGGCGGATGTAGCCGCAGCATGTTTTAGCTCTAAATCCACAATCGAAAAACTTTTTCGTTGTGTACATGGCGTTTCGGTGCATGAATATATAATAAGAAGGCGGATGATGTTTGCGGCAAGAAAGCTGTCCCAATGTCCGCAGCTTCCGATTATAGATATTGCACTCGAGTATGGCTACAGCACACACGAATCCTTTGCGCGCGCGTTTGAATCAGTATGGAACTGCAAACCATCGGAATTTCGCAATCTGAAATTTACCGAGTTATTTCCGCGGCTTAGTGTGCCGCCAAAGGAAGGAGAAAAATATATTATGCAGAGAAGACATGTGGACATCAACGAGCTGTACGATCTTTTTCAGGAGAGAAAAGAGTGTTATTTTGTCATGACGGATATACGCAACATGATGACTATCAACGATATTTCAAGAAAGGCGGGCGACCTCGCAATCTTAGAGCAGATGCGCCGAATGACCGCCGCCTGCGGTGAAAATGATGTCGTGTTCAGAATAGGCGGGGATGAGTTCTGCATCCTGACCGACAGCACCGATGAAAAGTATGCGGCAGAGGTTGTTGAGAAGGTAAAGGCAGAGAACGGAAAGAGCTTTGAGTACGAGGATAAGCAGATTCCGCTCAATCTCTGGGTATCGTATGCAAGGCTTGATGGCTGCGGACGATACGATGAAGTGTTTGCCGGACTTCACAACGCCATCAGGGACGGAAAAGTGGATTAGGGTGCGCGAATATTTAGTTGAATAATCTGCCAAACAATGATAGAATAGCTATATCGCTACAGCGATATAGCTATTCGTATATAAGGGATAGGATTTGGTTATAGAACTGTAAAAAATAATTGAGGGAGGTGTGGCGCGTGACAATATATCATGGTTCCGACCATATTATAGAGAAGCCTGAGTACGGCAGGGGCGGCTATTCCAATGACTTTGGACGAGGCTTTTATTGTACTGAGAGCATGCAGCTTGCGAAAGAGTGGGCGTGTGCAAAAAATTGCGATGGGTATGCAAATAAATATGAACTTGATATGAGGGAACTTAAGGTTTTGAATCTGAACAGCGGAGAATACAGCATACTTAACTGGCTCGCACTTTTGACAAGGTACAGAAGTTATTGGCAGCAGAAGAGTATTGCGGAACAGGCGAAGGAGTATTTACAGAAGAATTTTTTGATAGATATATCCGATTATGATGTGGTTGTGGGATACAGAGCGGATGATTCCTATTTTTCGTTTGCACAGGATTTTATAACGGGGACTATTTCACTTGCACAGCTTGGACAGGCAATGCACCTTGGAAAATTAGGTGAACAGATTGTGTTAAAGGGTAGACGTGCATTTGACAGATTGTCATTTTTGACATACGACGAGGCGGATGCGGGGGAATATTTTCTTAAAAAGACGCAGAGAGACAGGGAGGCAAGGCGGGAGTACCGCAGACTGTCTGCAATTGATGCCGGAGTTGATGATATATATATGATTGATATTATGAGAGGAGGAATGAAAGGCAATGACGTGCGCTTACGATAAGGAATATCTTCCGCTGACACAGAGGGTGCTTGGCGATATGCTTGATTATGCGGTAAATACGCTGGATTACGAGCTTGGTAGGTTTTATAAGCTTTTTATAATAAGCGGTGTGGCGGCACAGTTTGAAATCGGGAATCCGACTTATGCTGCCGGAAAAAATGGGTGCGAGGTGGCTAAGGAGGTTATAGGCAGCAGCGGGCTTTCGGTGCCGGAGGTGCCGGAGGTGATGTATCTTGACAAGTCACCGGAATACTGGGCGGGCTGGGCGCTGGGCTATTATCAATGGAAGCGCTGCAAGACATTTAAAAGTATTGAACGTGCTGTGCCTGTAGATATGGTATGTTCTATGTATTACCCGCTGCATGAAGCGGATATAGAAAAATTTGTGACTGTTATGGATGGGAAGATGAACTTGGCACAGACTTCTCAGCTTAGAAGATTGAGAGCTTATGCAGGGCTTTCCCAGCGGATGCTCGCTGAAGCGGCAGGGGTTCCGATAAGACAGGTTCAGCTTTTCGAGCAGGGGGAGCGAAGCATCAATAAAACGCAGGCAGAGACAATTGTGCGGCTTGCCAATACACTAAAATGTTCTCCGGGGGAACTGCTTGAGCAGAATATTAGCTCTCCTTATAGTAACTCATAAGGCACAGTTCGAGCAGAAATAAATCCTCGTGGCTTTTGAGTGACATTTGGCACAGCTCCTCTATTTTTTCAAGGCGGTATATCAGTGACTGGCGGTGAAGGGCGCAGGGACGGGCTGTTTCACTTATGTTATAGTTACAGTTGATATATGTCCGCAGAGTATCGATATAATCGGTATTTTTAGAGATGGAGAGTATTGATGCCTGAAAGCAGCTGTGAGTTAATCTGCCATGTGAGCTTCGGCGCAGCCTGAGAGCTTCCATGGCATTTCAGAAATGTCGTAAAAGTAAGGACAGGGGAAGTCGACTATCAGGCGATGCAGGGCACAACCGAATAAACACTAAAAAGGGCTGACGTTTTGATGCGTCAGCCCGTCTGCTTTATATTTATGAATCTCAGCTTCGCACAGCCGGATTACTTTCCGAAATATCTGTCAAGCATTCCCTTGAGAGCTCTTCCGTGTCTAGCCTCATCCTTCGCCATCTCGTGAACGGTGTCATGGATTGCGTCGAGGTTGTTCTTCTTAGCACACTTTGCTAGGTCGAACTTGCCGCTTGTAGCACCGAACTCACAGTCAACTCTCCATGCAAGGTTAGCCTTGGTGGAAGCCTTCATGTTCGGCTCTAAGTCCTCGCCTAACATCTCGGCGAACTTAGCTGCGTGCTCTGCCTCCTCGTATGCTGCCTTCTCCCAGTAGAGACCGATCTCAGGATAGCCCTCGCGGTGTGCGATACGAGCCATGCAGAGATACATTCCGACTTCAGAGCACTCACCCTCGAAGTTAGCCTTGAGCTGCTCGAAGATGTACTTCTTATCCTCATCGCTGATGTCAGGGTTGTTCTTAACGGTCTTAGCGTAGATGCCGTACTCATGCTCAGCGGCAAGAGTGAGCTCACCTTCAACTTTCTTGAACTTGTCTGCGCCTACATGGCATACCGGACACTCAGCCGGTGCGGTCTCTCCTTCATAAACATATCCACATACAGTACATACAAACTTTGCCATAATCACATTCTCCTTTTCTTAGATAAAATATATTTAATAATTACATGCGGTTTCAGAATATATTCTGAACCGATAGGGAGTAATTATTATGTTCTGTTTCCGGTAATCATTGATAAAAACAGTAATGATTACTGATGTTAAGATAGCACAAGAAAATAAATTTGTCAATATATTTTAAAAAATCCCTATCCGATTTCACATTTGGGTATTACCTTATTCTGCAAAAGACGGATAGGGATTACGGCTCCGGTTATTCGGGCTGTTGATTCTTCATACAGTTGTCGCATACTCCGTAGAACAACACGTTGTGTCCGCGTATTTTGCCGGGAAAGCAGCAGGCTGCATCGCGTTCAAGCACGGAAAACGGTGGCATTTCAACATCGTACACACGATGACAGGCATCACATAAGAAATGATAATGAGGCTTGGTCTGACCGTCGAAGTGGTCGCACTCATCACCTTGAATCTTCAGTGCCTGACCATGTTCTACCAGAAGTGCAAGATTGCGGTACACGGTTCCAAGGCTTATGTTAGGATATATGCTCTGAATATGTGTATATACTTCCTCGGCGGTCGGGTGGGAGGTCGTGTGGCAGAGATAATCCAGTATAGCTTCGCGCTGCCGGCTGTAATTTAATTTTGCCATGGTCAAATCTCCCTTCTTAATATATCATCACTACTTATGATTCAGGTGTCAAAACATGCTCTATGAGCTTAATTGTGTATAGCATGTTTTGACACCTGAATCCTGCTTAGGCAATTGCAAAATGCTATTTTGACGATAAACAGTTGTGCAAATTTAACTAATTCGCAAGCAGGTACTATGAAGCCGCCGGTACTTAGGCAGTGTATTTTACTGCGTTATGTACCGTTGCGTGATTCATGTAGCGAAAGCGTGCCTGTGGTGAATTGTTAAATTTGTACAACGTCCGCTTTCAAATATCCGGTTTTGCAATTACCTATATATCACTATTGATTGCATTATTTGAAATCAAATATTTTTCATAAGTATGTCGATATACTTTGCCGCCTCTTCTTTGGTGAGAACGTGGCTTCCATCAAAGCTATCGTTGACATAGCCTAAGAATGCGGCTGTCGGAATGTATTTTTTAAACCACTCTGAACAGCTTATTTCCTTATTATAATTGCCTGTATTGTTGTTGATTATTCTGCTCTTGTATGCGTTGACACAGAAGGATGCAAGCTCCTCAGCAGTGACGGGCTTATCAGGCTTAAATGTTGTATCGTCTAAAAGTGCAGCGTCCACAATGTCGTTGGCGTAAGCACACTCGACAACGCCTGCATACCACTCGTGACCTACAACATCTCTGAACATGTCATTGTACACGTTCACGGGAACAAAGTGGGCTGCCTTGGTCACCATGTTGACCGCGTCTATTCGGCTCATAGGCTCATCAGGCTTAAACTCACCCGATGTGTTGTGGATGTATCCAAGCTCGGCAAGCTTAATTATGAGCTCCTTTGAAGCGTAGCTGTCGAGGTCGGTGTAGGATGCTTCGCACAGAGGTGCGGCATTCGGAACAGGCACATTTTTAAGGTGGGCAGGCGGCTTGGCAGCGTGAATGTTCATAGGCGGAACAAATTCGTCAGACTCCATAAGCTCCTCCATGGTCATAGGACGCTTGGTGTTCATGGCCGGATCATATACCTTACCACACAGGGATGTGCGGATAGGAACAGGGCAGATGTCATGTATGCGCTTAAATTCTTTTGCGACGAAGCCTGCCATAAGGTATGCACCAAAATCATTCGTATGGGTGTAATCCTTAGGGTAGAAGTAACGTGCTGCATCGGTAAGACCTACACGCGTTATGAAGTCCATGCTCACCTTGTGCAGGTCGATGAGAGGAACATGCTTCTCCTCGGCGATACGTCTGCACGCTTCTGCGTGGTCGAAGAGCAGGTCGTTGTATGTTCCGTCGCTTCCTCTCCATGTGTTTCTTGCAAGAGGTGTGACAAGGACAGGTGTAGCACCGAAACTTCTAATCTCGTCAATGTAGGTTCTCAGATTGTCTGAGTATCCGGTGTTGGCTGATAACTCAGGAAGCTTCTGGTCGTTGTGACCGAACTGGAAAAGACAGTAATCGCCGCGCTTGATATATTTTTTAATTACATCGTAATGACCTTCTGAGCGGAAACTTTCTGTCGTAAGGCCTGAATGCGAATGATTGGATACTGCCGCGAGGTTGGACACGTAATATGTAAAAAATTGTCCCCATCCGCAATAGCTGCTCTCAGGATAATAAGGGTAGCATGCCGGCTGGTCTGTGACGGTCGAATCGCCTGCTATATATATAGTAGGAGTGTCAAACTCTTCTATTGTAAGAGTAGTGAATACCGGTCTGCTTCCGATTATCGTTATGTCGATGGTCTTGTCGGTGTATACTTCCTCGTGACCGCGTGGAATTATGTCACATACGTTGACATTAAAAACGTATGCCCGCACTTCATGAGGACAATAATCGCCCTTGAGCGATTCAAGGCGTCGTCTGCCCGAAAAAATGGTTATGCCCTTGATTGGTGTCTCACCGGCGGATAATACAAGAGTTACCTTATAGTTACCCTGATGTGGGACGGATGCCTTGAAGGTGAGCGGAATGTAACCGCCATCAACTATTCCGTTCTCCAGGTAGATGCCGTTCTCGTCTGCCTGCGGAGAGATTAATTTGGTATCTGTGTACCAGTATTGTGGCGAAAATCCGTCGTTAATTTCGTCTATCTTAAGATTGGGATTGGATTTTCTTGCTTCCTCGGTTAGGAAGCCGTATCCCTTCTTATATGAAAAGTCATCCTCCGGATAGACCTGTGTTATGTGTGGTGTGCCAATGCTGTCTGCGCTTGGGGTATTGCCAAAATTGTAGGTCATTCTGTAACCTGAGCCGGTCTCTTCGGCTGCATGTTCGGCATAAATGTCAGACGATATTGCTGTGGTCATGTCAAACCTCCATGGAAATGATTTAATCAAATAATTTACTGTATTGATTGTATGCCGCTTTATAAGCTCACGAATACGTGCTGACGCACTCTGCATCCTGCTTCAAGGGGTATAATAACAGAATTTTCTCCGTGCTTGCGCACTCGCGAAAATTCTGACAGCCATTCGCAATCCAATAAGTTCAGCTTCGCAAAACTTATTTACTTGCTCATGTCTGTTTGCCGCTTATAAGCTCACGAATACGTGCTGACGCACTCTGCATCCTGCTTCAAGGGGTATAATAACAGAATTTTCTCCGTGCTTGCGCACTCGCGAAAATTCTGACAGCCATTCGCAATCCAATAAGTTCAGCTTCGCAAAACTTATTTACTTGCTCATGTCTGTTTGCCGCTTATAAGCTCACGAATACGTGCTGACGCACTCTGCATCCTGCTTCGCAGGATATTCGTTCGCTAATGGTGCAAGAAAAACAAATGTCTGCTACGCAGCCGCTTGTTTTTCTTATGCACCAATTATATCACAACCATCCGCGATATTCCAGTACAGACTTCTTTTTCATCACGGATTCTCCGTTACTGTTGTTCTTTCGCCATTCACGCGGCGGAATATCCATAAGCTTCACGAAAGCTCTGTTGAAACTTGATACTGAGTGGAATCCGACCAGCTCGGAAATTTCAAGGATTGAGGAGTCTGTGCTTGAAAGCAGCAGGCAGGCATGCTCGATCCTTGTATTATTGATGAATTCCAAGGGACTGATTCCCATGATTGTGTTAAATGTACGTCTGAAATGCGTGACGCTTAAGTGACACATGTCTGCAAGCAGTTCTATGGGGAACTGCTGCGTATAATTGTCGTGTATGTAGTTGAGGGCAGGGTGGATTGAGAGCATACTGCTGTTCGGTATTGCTTTTTGAGCAGGTGATTCATGTTCGCATAATCTTGTTAGCTCAACCAAGATGGCAGTCATAAGCCCGGTCACACATGTGGTATAATCCGGCTGCTTCTCAGTCATCTCCTCAATTACTGCCATAATATAGCTGTACAGCTTCGGTGATGTAGCTTTATTTCCTATATAATAGCTGAGCGATGGCAGAAGAGAACCGGAGCTGCTCATTATAACGCGGCTCTTGAAAAATTCGTCAAGATCAACAAAGATATAGGACCACAGGCTTTTGCCGCCGTGCGTTGAGTAGGTGGTATGAGGGTAATTTCGGGCTATGAGTGTGAAATCTCCCGCCTTGTATGTGACGGAATGGTCGCCGAAATCCAGCCTGCCCTCATGCGTGTGGCATACACCGATCTCAAGGCAGTTGTGAAAATGGAGCCGGTCTGCTTTTACATCGGATATGTGCCAGCGTTCGCCGTGAAGAACAAGAAGAGGAAAGTCGGGTGACAAATCATAATGCCTGTACTCGGTTATCACTTTCTTGGGTTTGCTCATAGAAACCTCCTTATTGTATAGGACCAATATACTATATGTAATTATATCTTAACAAAATAGTAATTTCAACCAACAAAATCAATTTCGCAAACAAAAAAACACATAAAATCACAAGAAAAATGCATAGATTAGCGCATTAAATTGCTGAAAAACCAAACATTGTATACAAAAAATGAACAAAGCGTTAATATTAATAAGTCGTTTTTGCTATGTTTTCAGATAGAATTGCATAGAAGTGATTGAGTAAAATGTATATAATTAAGCTATGAAAACGAGGCGGGGTTGTGAAAAATCACCAATTAGCAATACACCGAGTAGAACGGAGGAATTAAGTATGGGAAAGACAAAAGTTCAGAAACCACCTATCGTGATGGCGGCAAAGAGCAAGAATCCGATGGCGTTTCTGAAGAGAGATTGGCAGTTATACGCGATGCTGCTGATTCCGGTGGCACTTGTCATAATTTTTAATTATGCGGCTTACCCGGGATTGAGAATGGCATTTATGGATTACAAGCCTTCGAAAGGATATTCAGGAAGCGAATGGGTGGGAATGAAGACTTTCGCTAAGATATTCAAGGATGCAGATTTTGCGAGAGCATTAAGAAACTCAATTGTATTTAACCTTTTGGATTTACTTGTAGGCTTCCCGATGCCTATCATACTTGCACTTATGCTTAACGAGCTTCGCTATCAGAAGTTCAAGAAGGTTTCACAGACAATTCTGTATCTGCCTCACTTCCTTTCATGGGCTATCGTGGGAAGCGTTGCACTTACAATGTTCATGCCTTCGACAGGTCTTGTGAATGTTCTCTTAGAGAACTTGGGAATCGGAAACGGAAAGTTCCCGTTCCTGAATGAAAAATGGCACTGGGCGGTTACATATCTCCTGATTGGCGTATGGCAGTCGATGGGATGGGGAACAATCCTTTACCTTGCGGCTATCACAGGCATCAACGGAGAACTCTACGAGGCAGCGATGATTGATGGTGCTAACCGTTGGAAGAGGATGTGGCATATCACACTTCCGGGAATCAAGAGTACCGTAGTTACACTTCTTATCATGAACCTCGGACGAGTAATGGGAAGTAACCTTGAGAGACTTAAGGCATTTGAGAACTCTATGGTTAAGGACTTCCAGTATCAGCTTGCTATATATGTATATAACAAGGGACTTGGAAACAACAAGTACAGTATGGCAACAGCAGTCGGTCTGTTCCAGTCACTTGTAGGACTCGTGCTTGTTATATTATCTGACCGTATAGCTAAGAAGCTCGGCGAAGACGGATTACTGTAGGAGGTGCGGCATAATGAGTAAGAAGAAAAAAAATGTTAATGAGGCTTCTGTTTCAGCAGGCGGTACTCATGCAGTAAATAAGTTCAGAATAAGTGATTTCATAATCATGTTTGTCATAACAATCCTTTGTGCGACATGCGTACTTCCTTTCCTTCATGTGGCAGTTAAGTCAATTTCAGGAAACACGGCGGTTATGGCTAAGACAGTATACTTCTGGCCTAAGGATGTTAATTTTGACGCATACAAGAGCGTGCTTGCCGACAGCTCGATGACTTATTCAATGGGATTTTCGGCAGTGATAACACTTATATTTACCGCACTTGGTATGCTTGTATGTACTTGTGCAGCTTATCCGCTTTCAAAGAAGAGACTTAAGGGTAAGAAGTTTATCACATTCATACTTATGGTTCCGATGTACTTTAGTGCAGGTATCATTCCTTCATATCTTTTATACAAGGATTTACATGTGCTCGATACAGCGTGGGTGCTTATTTTACCACTTATATATTCACCGTACAACATGCTTATCATGAAGAACTTTTTCCAGAGTACAATTCCTGACAGCTTGGAGGAATCAGCATTTCTTGACGGTGCAAGCAACTTCCAGATACTCAGTAAGATTGTTCTTCCGCTTTCAAAGCCGATACTTGCCACACTTTCATTGTTCTACGCAGTAGGACGTTGGAATTCATACGCTGATAACATGTACTATACCCGCAAGGCTGACCTTAAGATGATTCAGTATAAGCTGTATCAGCTCGTAGCTTCGGCATCTGAGGCACAGACATCCTCACTTGATACCGGTGGTGTGGTTCAGTCAACTCCTGAGGTATTAAGATCAGCGAGCATCATGTTCGTAACAATTCCTATCATTATTATTTATCCATTCCTTCAGAAGTACTTCGTACAGGGAACAATGATCGGAGCGGTAAAGGGTTAACAGCCCACAGCTTAAGAGGCGTATTATACAACAATATCTGATAGTTTCCCCGAATGACGGGGTGATATATAAACTATGTATACTTTATCTTTAAAGGAGGATTAAGTTATGAAGAAAAATACTCTTCAGAAGGCTGTTGCCACAGCACTTGTAGGTGCAATGGCAGTCAGCACATTAGCAGGATGTAACAAGTCTGCGAATTCCGACTCAACAACAGCCGGAAACAACAACACAGAGACAACTACACCCGCAAGTAGCAACACAGAAACAACTACAGAGGCAACTAAGAATGACAGCCAGACAGTAGCAGGCATCGACGGCTGGGAGCCATTCGCTAACAAGGTTACACTTGAGATCCCTGTATACGACAGAGGCTCTTCAGGAAACGGATGCTCAGACGTTGAGAACAACTACTGGACAAAGTGGGTACAGGAGAACTTTGGTGATAAGTACAACATCGATGTTAAGTATGTTGGTATCACACGTAGTGCAGTTATGAACGATTATGCTATGTTAGCAGCAGCAGGCGACCTTCCTACAATCTGTATGGAGTACGACTATGATAAGCTTGCTACATGGCAGGCTAACGGCGATATCAAGCCTTACGATGTTGAGGAGTTCAAGCAGATAGCTCCTACATACTGGCAGCAGATGGTTGACTACGGCAACGATGCTTACACAAAGTTAGCCGGAGAGGATTACCTTGCACTTGGTTACAGACCTTACGGTAATACAACATACACATTCGTAACATTCTATCGTCAGGACTGGGTTGAGGAGGCTGGATTTGATTCATATCCTACTAACAACACAGAGCTCCTTGAACTTTACGCTAAGCTCGTTGAGAACGGACATGCAGCTCCTCTTGGCGGAAGCAAGGTAAGCGGTGCCGGTATTGACCAGAACTACGGCTACAGAGATTACCCACAGGATGAGGAGACATGGGCTACAACAGGTGATTATCAGATTCCTGCTCTCTCAACAGAGGCTCAGAAGAGATTCCTCAAGTGGCAGAATACACTTTACAACAATGGTTACTTAAATGAGAACTACTACTTAAGAGATTCTTCTGAGGCAGAGGCAGACTTCATCAACGGCAAGGCATTTACATGGTCAGGTTATGTATCTTCAACAATGAACGTACTTAACTCTTTCTATGATGCTAATCCGGATGGAAAGCTTGCAGTAGTTGTATCTCCTTCAGAGTGGGCACAGGATGAGACATGGGGTTCTTCTCCATCTTACAGACCTGGTACTAACTTCGGTATGATGATTGGTTTCGCTCATGACGCTACAGATGATGAGGTTAAGGCAGCTATGATGTACCTTGAGTGGTTATGCCAGCCTGAGAACCTCTTCACAATGCAGTGGGGTATTGAGGGCGTTAACTTCAACTATGACGAGAATGGTGATCCTGTAGCAGTAGCTGACCAGTCAGGTCTTGCCGAGCAGCAGGGACATAACAACAACGTAGACTACTGGTGTGCAGTAAGTGCTGTTAAGACATTAGGCAATATCGAGAAGGATATTAAGGCTGTTGCTCCACAGGGACTTCCACAGGATTTCTATGATGAACTCCTTGCTAACTACGAGGGACAGGTTGCTCTTTACAATGCAGGTTATGCTAACTCTGACTGTCTCTTCGCTACAGCTATTGAAGCAGTATCTGAGTACAACCAGACATTATATGACCTCTATACAGAGTACAGAGATCAGCTCACAATGTGTGACCCTGATAAGTTCGATGCACTCTATGATGAGTTAAGCCAGAAGTATCTTGATGCAGGATATCAGGAAGTTATCGATGGCAGAAAAGAAGCTTTCGATGCAGGTAATACAACACGTCTCCAGTAATTTCTGGTAAATACTGATTCGTAAACAAATACAGCCCCATGGCGTTACGCTGTGGGGCTGTATTAAAAAGAAAATATAGTTTGTGTGCTTTTTCGACCGATATTCAGGTCGTGATATAGGCGGAAAAAATACATAAATTGTCAAAAGCAGAATGGAGGATTAAATGTTAAAGCTTGAATATGATAAGAAACAGATTGAAGAGGTTATTGATAAAATAGTTAAAAAGACCATGAACATGGATTTGACATGGGATTGGCCATGCGGTGTTGCGTATTACGGAATAGGCGAGGCTTATGAAAAGACGGGAAAGAAGGAATATCTTGACCTGCTTAAGGACAGAGTGGATGAACTTATCGACCTTGGACTTCCTAAGGTATGGACAGTCAATGCGTGTGCGATGGGACACTGCCTTATCACCCTTTACAAGGCTACAGGCGATGAGAAGTATCATGAGATTCTTATGAGCAAGATTCATTATATTCAGAAGGACGCTCTGAGATTTGCTGACAATGTTCTTCAGCATACGGTATCTGCAAACAATGATTTCCCTGAGCAGTGCTGGTGCGACACATTGTTCATGGCTGCATTTTTACTTTTACGTGTCGGTGTGATGGAAAAGAATCAGGAGATGATTGATGATGCTCTCAATCAGTATTACTGGCATATCAAGTATCTTCAGAACCCAAGCAGCGGATTATGGTATCACGGATATGACAATATTGCAGGCGACCACATGTCGGGAATATACTGGGGAAGAGCTAATGCATGGGCAGCATTCACCATGTCACAGGTTGGCGGAATCCTTCCTGAATGCTATCTTTACCCTAAGTTCATTGACATTGCAGGCTCACTCAACGAGCAGCTCGCGGCACTGAAGGTATACCAGACAGAGAACGGACTTTGGAGAACGGTTGTTGATGATCCGGAATCCTATGAGGAAGTTTCTGCTTCTGCAGGTATTGCGGCAGCGATGCTCACAAGAGGAAATCCGCTTCACAGCAAGTACATCAATAAGTCAATCAAGGGACTTATTGCTAACGTGAGTGAGGATGGAAAGGTTATGAACGTTTCCGGCGGAACGGCAGTTATGAGAGACAAGGAGGGCTACAGAGGAATCCCTAAGGCTTACATCCAGGGCTGGGGACAGGGACTTGCACTTGCATTTTTCTCCGAGCTTCTTGTATCGGATGACATTGAAAAGGACGGAGCACTCTAAGAGATAATATTATTGGGAGGAAAATACAATGGCAGCACAGAAAGGCGGATTCACACTTCCGGGTGAGTCGGGCTATGAGAAGCTTACACTTAAGATGGCGGAAAAGTGGGGCGCAGATGTAATAAGAGACAGTGACGGAACGGTTCTCTCCGATGAGATTCTGAATGCAGGATATGGAATATATTCTACAATATGTATTATTCGTGACCACAACGAGTGGGCTAAGAAAAATATGGATAAGCTTCAGCAGACTTTCCTTATGACGCAGCCTATTGTTGCGGATTGTGATACACTCACCGTGGAGCTTATGAAGGATTTCTTTGCTGAGCAGTTCTCAATTAACGAGACTGAGGATTCACTCAAGTACTGGCAGGTATACGACAGAACGACGGACACCCTTGTAGGAAGGGAGCATTGGAGCTATGCGGATGGCAAGGTTACAATCAAGGAAATAACTCCATGGCATAAGTATACGGTAAGCTTTATGGCATATCGTATATGGGAAGAGATTTCCATGTACAATCACACAACCAACAACTGGACAAAAGAGCATCTCATGCAGATTGATCCGAGACATGAGGCTACAAGAGAGTATATGCTTGGCTGGATGAGAAACTGGTGTGAGACGCATCCTGATACGACGGTAGTACGTTTTACCTCAATGTTCTACAATTTCGTATGGATATGGGGAAGCAGCGAGCGCAACAGAAATCTGTTCTCCGACTGGGGTTCCTATGATTTTACGGTGAGCCCGCTTGCACTTGATGAGTTCGCAAAGAAGTACGGCTATAGCCTTACTGCGGAGGATTTCATCAATCAGGGCAAGCTCCATGTTACACATATGGTCGGAACCAGACAGAAGGCTGACTGGATGGCGTTTGTAAATGATTTTGTAATATGGTTTGGAAAGCAGCTTGTCGATATTGTTCACGAGTACGGCAAGAAGGCGTATGTGTTCTATGACGACAGTTGGGTAGGAATTGAGCCATACAACGGAAGATTCAAGGAGTTCGGGTTTGACGGGCTTATAAAGTGTGTGTTCTCCGGCTACGAGGCAAGACTCTGTTCGGGAGTTGATGTGCCTACACATGAGCTCAGACTTCACCCATACCTTTTCCCTGTGGGACTCGGAGGTGCACCTACATTTATGGAGGGCGGCAATCCTACACTTGATGCAAAGAAGTACTGGAACAGCGTGAGAAGGGCTCTTTTAAGACAACCTGTAGACAGAATCGGACTTGGCGGTTATCTCCATCTTGTTGAACCGTTCCCGGATTTCTGTGATTATATAGAGAAAGTATCCGATGAGTTCAGAACGGTCAAGTCATTCCATGCACAGGGCGCACCATTGTCGATTAAGACAAAGGTGGCAGTGCTTCACAGCTGGGGTAAGCTTCGTTCGTGGACGCTTTCGGGACATTTCCATGAGACTTATATGAACGACCTTATTCATATCAATGAATCTTTGTCAGGACTTCCTGTTGACGTATCATTCATCAGCTTTGAGGATGTAAGGGCGGGAGTTCTTAAAAATTATGATGTCGTAATCAATGCAGGATATGCAGGAAGCGCATGGAGCGGCGGTGACAACTGGAAGGACGAGGAGGTTGTGTCAAAGCTTACCGAGTGGGTATATAAGGGCGGAACCTTTATCGGAGTTGATGAGCCGTCAGCAGTTGCGGGATATGATACATATTTCCGAATGGCACATGTTCTCGGAATTGATGAGGACACAGGAGCAAGAATCTGCCATGGCAGGTGGCAGTACGAGGTACAGCCGGTCGATGGGCTTATGCCTGAGGGAAGCGGTATAAGAGGCAGAAGCGGACTCTATCTCACCGACGGCAATGCGAGAGTTGTTGCGGAGGCTGACGGAGCACCTGCAATGACAATCAATGACTTTGGAAAGGGCAAGGGAATCTATATGTCCCATTATAATATCAGCCTTGAGAACACAAGAATGTTATTTAACATAATTCTTCTCGCAGGCGGAGAGGCTCTTGACGGAGAGTACATTACAGATAATCCATACACTGAGTGTGCGTATTATCCTGCAAGCAGAATGCTTGTAATAATCAATAACAGCGGCGAGACACAGACAGCTTCGGTTAAGACGGAGACAGGTGTAAAGAGTGCAACGCTTGAGGCGTATGATACCGCGATCATTCAGATGTAAATAGAAGCCATTATCATCATATATAACGCAGGGCAGCTGTCTGCTGAAATATGATGATAATGGCTTTTTTTGATTTTGTAACCCTTTCGGGTTTAACATTTGAAAATCTTTGACAAGAAGGAAGCTTAGTTATATATTATAAGGGTAATAAACAAGGAGGTTTTAACATGGAAAAGGATACAAGCTGTGCATACTGCATGGAGGGCGAGTTAGTCGCTAAGTTTGGAATTAAGATTTGTGAGATGGACACCTGTAAGGTGTATTTATTTAAGGAGCAGAGTCATCCGGGAAGAGTTATTCTTGCACATAAGAAGCATGTGGGGGATATGACAGAGCTTACTGCGGATGAGAGAGCGGCTTATTTTGAAGATATTGCCAAGGTTTCTTCAGTGCTTCAGAAGCTTTTTAATCCACAGAAGATTAACTACGGTGCTTATGGAGATACAGGACATCATCTTCATTTTCATCTTGTACCTAAGTATAAGGATGAGTTTGAATGGGGCGGAGTGTTCCTTATGAATCCGGATAAGAAATATCTTACTGAGGCGGAGTATGCTGATATGGCTGCTAAGATTAAGGCGGGAATTGAGGCATAGAGGTATTATAATTGTCAATGTGGATGCGGCTTTAATGGGCTGTGAGAGGGAGAGAATATGTCGGATATAAAACAGCAGGTAGAGGAGTGCCTTAGGCAGGCGGAGGAGATTGAGCGTGCCGGAATTATCAAGGACAAGCTCAATACCACGTTTCGCGAGAATCTGAGGTATGAATTTCTTAAGTTTCTTGTATATTTGAGTGAGGGCGACGGATATATTGATGAGAAGGAAATCGCTTTTATAAACAGTGCTCTCGGTTATAAAATGACTGAGGCACAGATGAAATCCATCAGAATATATGACAAGCTCTGCGATGATACATACACAAAGAAGGTTCCGTTTGCACTTAAGGGGTTTGTGCTGTGTGATGCGGGAAGAAAGCTCGGTGATGATAAGAAGAGAGCCAACAATCTTGTCAACACGTTCCGTGCACTCGGTCAGGAGTTCATTGCATGCAATGATGTGACCAGCGAGCAGGAGGTAAAGCTTCTCACCGATTATATGACAATCATGGAAAAATTCCTTAAAGAATACGGACTTTATGACAGCAAGCTATCGGTTAAGACGAGGAGGACTGAGAAGCGCTCTGTTGATGAGGTGCTTGAAGAACTCAATTCGCTTGTCGGACTTGACGGAGTTAAGCAGGAAGTGAACAGCCTTGTAAATCTGCTGCGCATACAGAAGCTTCGCGAGGAAAAGGGAATGAAGCAGCCTAACGTGTCAAAGCATCTCGTATTTTCGGGAAATCCGGGTACAGGTAAGACGACGGTGGCGCGTATGCTTGCTGATATATATAATTCGCTCGGAATTCTTTCGGGCGGACAGCTCGTTGAGGTTGACCGTTCAGGACTTGTCAGCGGCTATATAGGTCAGACTGCAACGAAGGTTATGGGAGTTGTCGAGCAGGCACTTGGAGGAATACTTTTTATTGATGAGGCTTATACTCTTACTGCTAATAAGGGGGAGGGCGACTTCGGACAGGAGGCAGTTGACACTCTGTTAAAGGCTATGGAAGATAACAGAGACAATCTTGTTGTGATTGTGGCCGGATATCCCGATTTGATGGATGAATTCTTAAGCTCTAATCCGGGACTGCGTTCCAGATTTAACAAGTTCATTTTCTTTGATGATTACAATCCGGATGAGCTTTACCAGATACTTATAGGAATGGCGAAAAAGCAGGACTATGTCCTGTCCGGGGATGCCAAGGTCAAGGCAAAAGAATATTTTGTTCAGGCATGTGCGAACAAGACCGAGAATTTTGCGAATGCAAGAGAGGTCAGAAATTATTTTGAGAAGGCTGTCTCTAAGCAGGCTACAAGGCTTGTCAAGAATATCAGTGCCATTGATGAGCAGATGCTTCTTACAATAGAAGCCGATGATCTTGAAAACTTCGTGAGCGTAAGCTAGAAATTAGTGAAAAATATGTGAACTTTATGGATTTGCTTTACTTTTAAGGGTAAAGTGTGATATAACTAAATAGCTGTCGCATGTGGCAGCTATTTAGTTTTTTTATTCCTGAAGGGGAAGAATTGGAGGAAATACAGTGAAAAAGAGAGTATTAGCACTTGTACTTGCGGGAACAATGGTATTTAGCCTTACAGCCTGCAATAAGGGTGGAAAGAATGACACAACAACAGCAGCCGATGGCGAGACAACAGTAGCGGATTCAACAACTGAGACTACAGAGGCACAGCCTGTTACACAGACAACAGAGGTTACTGATTACAGTGAGTATCTCACATTAGGCCAGTATACCGGAATTGATATAGCAGTTGATGCAGCCGTAGTTACGGATGAGCAGGTTCAGAGTTCCATTGACTCGTTAGTAAGCTATTATAATACCAACATGGTTGAGGCTGAGCATATTACAACAGGAACAACTAAGGACGGAGATGTAATCAACCTTGATTACAGCGGTGCACTTGATGGTACTGCATTTGAAGGCGGTACAGCTACATCACAGACTTACACTATAGGTTCAGGAAGATTTATCAGCGACCTTGATAAGCAGCTTGCAGGACTTGAAGTCGGTAAGGAATATGAGCTTAAGTGTACATTCCCTGATGATTACACCAACAATCCTGATTTAGCAGGTAAGGAGACAGTGTTTACCGTTACCGTTAACTACATTGAGGGCGACAAGGATGAGTATGAGTGGGGCGACGAGTTCGTTAACCTCTACACCAACGGTGAGTACACATCGGCAGATGATTACAGAAAGTTAATTGAGACACAGCTTATATCCAAGGCTGAGTCTGAGCAGCAGACTGAGTACGAGAACGCACTCTGGAGCAAGATTATCGAGAACAGCACAGTAGCTTCATATCCTGAGGAGAAGTTATCAGGTATAGCAGATGATTACTACAACTACTATGTACAGTATTTTACCTACTATGCATCACTCTATGGCATGGATATGGCTTCATTCCTCTCAGGTGTATATAACATGACAACGGATGATCTCACTGAGGAGTGCCAGGCGATGGCTAAGCAGGAAGTTGGATATATCATGGCTGCATGTGAGATTTTCAAGGATCTTGGAATGACACTTACAGATGAGGAATACAACACAAGGGCACAGGACACGGCTGCACAGAACGGATTTGATTCAGCAGCTGCATTTGTTGAGCAGTATGGTGAGGAATATGTGCGTGAAAGCTTCATTTTTGATATTGTTTCCGATTATCTGGTTGAGAACAATAACATGGTAATAAATGAATAACAATCAATCTTAGTGGATTGATAATGGGACGGCGGTATATTAGAGACTTTTAATATGCCGCCGTTTGTGCTATGATAATATTGAGTTTCGAAAATTCATGGAATGGAGAAACTACAGTTGTTATGTATGATTATATGATAAATTATGTAAGGGTTCAGCGGAAGGTTAACGTAGGAGGAGAGGGCTATGAGAGAAACGGGAGACATTTTTAGAGAAGTGTCACAGGCGGCAGGTGATATAGTTTTCAGATATGATATCGTGACGGAAAAGTTTATGCAGTACTCTGACAGGAGTGAGCTTGCCAAATACGGGGCATGGCTGTCCGACTTTGACAGTTCAATGATAAATGCTAAGATGATTTATCCTGATGATGTGGAGACATTTCAGAAGCTTGCGGACAGAATTAAGAGCGGCGATGTTGGGATGATAGAGGGCTTTTTCAGAATGAGACTTCACATCAGTGCTGACTATCGTTGGTATAGACTGCTTGCAAGGACGAAGTTCGAGCAGGGTGTGCCGGTTGAAGTGCTGGGGAGAGTTACGGATGTCCATGACTATATGGCATCCCCAAAAGAGAAGGCGGTCGGAACCATCGGACATATTATGGATATGATGGGGCTTTCTGATGAAAAAGAGGTAATAGAGACTTTGGAACGATATGCATCGAAGCATAAGTCGGATGTGATGCTCGCATGCGTAATATATGATATATCCGAGTATAATAATGTTGTGTGCGGAATGAGCAAAAACAAAGAAGAGGAGTTCCTTATTAATCTGATCAGACGTATAAGAAGGAACTATCCTCATGGGACACTTGTGTGCAGAGCGTCTCTTGAAAGGTTTGCAATATTTGCGGGTGGAATAGAGAGTATCACGGAGCTTGGTGATGCAGTGGCAGGAAGTATGCATGAACTGCAGGAACTCGGAATACAGTATATGGACCGGCTTAATGAAGGTGATCTTGGTGTGTATGTTGGAGTTAATTATGAAAAAAATGTCTGTGGAATAGGACATGACATATACGACCGCGCTGTGCAGGCACTTGAACAGGCACTGAAAAATGACACGGGAAAGATTGTTTTTTACAAGAAGGATACAGAGCCTTCAGAAGAGGCATGTTCGAGACAGGATGATTCCATTGCCGAGAATGTCATAAAGACGATTGAGAAAGCAGAGAAGAAGGGGTATACAAGGGGAAAGTTAAGAAAATGTGCACTCAACTGTATGAGTGCTCTGCTTGAGAAAGTAGGAAAACTTTATGGATTTGAGAGAGTGGCGTTGAGCGTGCGAGGAAGTGAGGGATACGCTGAAGTCAGTGAGTGGCACGGAAAAGCAGTGGATAATATTCCTGACGGATGTCGTCTTCATGTGAGCGGAGAACCTGATGCCGTGGAGGAAAAAGTGACCTTCTGGGAGCCGTACATTGTCAACGATGTCAATTCATATCCGGATAGTAGTGACTATGGAAGAATGGTTGGGCTCAGTGCGGTGACAAGCTTTGCACAGGCGGGTTTTGAATGTAATGACGGAATCAGATATATTGTGTCATTTGAGTACTATACACAGTCACATGTATGGAGTGAGGAAAAGTTAAATGCTCTTAATATTATAAAGTATGCAGCTGATTTTTGCATGAAATATATAGGAGAGTAGAATCCGGGAGAATAAAGATGGTTACATTATTGTCAAAAATTTTTATAAAGGACAATACTCAGGATATCAGAAAGGCATACGGAAGTCTGTGCAGTATACTTGGGATTGTACTGAATATACTGCTGTTTATAGGAAAGTATGCGGTCGGATTTTTGAGCAGTTCTATTGCGATAACGGCGGATGCATTTAACAACCTGTCGGATGCGGGCTCATCATTCATAACACTTGTGGGTTTCAGATTTGCAGGAAAAAAACCTGACCCGGAACATCCGTTTGGACATGGACGCTTTGAGTACATATCAGGATTTGTGGTGTCGGTTATCATAATTGTTATGGGACTTGAGCTTGGACACTCGTCAATCGTGAAGATTATAAAGCCGGAGGCTGTTGACACAAGCATTGCGTCCATTATTGTGCTCCTCGCTTCAATAGGCGTTAAGGTGTATATGTGCATATACAACAGACGTGTAGGTGCTAAGATTGATTCGGCGGCTATGAAGGCCACGGCAATAGACAGCCTGAGTGATACGGTGGCGACAAGTGTTGTACTTATATCGGTATTGCTCTGCAGGTTCTGTAATATTAATATTGATGGAATATGCGGTGTTGCAGTTGCATGTTTTATTTTGTATGCAGGATATGATGCGGCGAAGGATACAATCAGCCCGCTGCTTGGAAAGGCACCCGATGAGAAATTTGTGGAGGAGATAGAGAATACGGTTATGGCACATAAGCATGTGCTTGGAGTGCATGATCTGGTTGTGCATGATTATGGTCCCGGACGTGTGATGATTTCCCTCCATGCCGAAGTTCCGGGAGACGGCGATATTTTTGAGCTGCATGAAGAGATAGATGCCATAGAGAGGGAGATTAAGGGAAGATTGGGCTGTGAAGCCGTGATACATATGGATCCGATTGACAGAAATAACGGGGAATTAAAGCATATCATGGCGTATATGAGGGAGCAGATATTTAATATTGACCCTGCCATGTCGATACATGATTTCCGGATGGTGACCGGACGTGAGAGAACGAACCTTATATTTGATGTTGTTGTTCCGTACAGCTATAAGGGAACAAAAGAAGAGCTTATTAAAAAAATCCAAAAAGCCGCATCTGAGCTTGACAGCAGATATCAGGTAATAGTTGATATAGACAGAGCATATGTGAGGTAGCATCGGTAAGTGAATATGTGATTAGTGAAAAGTCATCTGCGAAGTATGTCGGCAGATGGCTTTTTTTGTCGAACGATTGTAAGTTTTATCGCGATATTTTTTGTTAGACTTAAGATGTCAAAGGGGAGTCAGTGATTGATGAGAGGAGGTTGTATATGAGGGTTCATTATCTAAGGGAGAAGGAAAAATTAAGCATAAGCGGAGCCTGTGTTCAGGCAAAGATAATACGCAAGGAAGACAAAAAGATATATCTGAGAATATGGAACAGTGGAACTGAACCGGCGTATAATGTCAACTTCTATATACCTAAGGGACATAGAATATGTATACTCAAAAGCCGTCTTGATTATCATGTGCTTAATCCCGGGCAGGCATTCGATGAATATGCGGTTGCAGATGAAGAACTGCTTAGGGACGTGGAAATCGTGACGTACTGGGAGGATGAAAAAAAGTGCCTGTATTCGATGGAACAGACAGAGACGGCGAAGAATATTTTAAAAAAAATGTGTGTCTGTCATGTATGATTCCGCTTATGGTGTACATACTATTCTCGTGGCGGAAGAGACAATTTTCCGTAATAAATATGAGAAATGAGGTCAATTATGAGCGAAAATTACAGTGAACAGAACAAGTCCTATAACTATGGAGGAGAGCATAGCAAGTCCTCTAACAAGAATCAGAACAAGTATTCAAACAAGAATCAGAATAAGGCAACTGATAAGAATGAGAATAAGTCAGAGAACTGCCATGATGGCGGTCAGGGAAAGTAATCTGACAACAACGTCGTAAAGATTATCAAATGTGAGTGAGGGCAGGATGTGCGCATGCATATCCTGCCATTTGCTTTGAAAATTCCGGTGTCTACAGAAGCAGAAAACAGAATGCAGTCAATATTATAAGGAAAATAAGGTTGTATATTGTGAATGTAAGTACATAATTTCCTTTATGGGCATCGTCAGAAGCACAATAGCCGCGAAAAGATATGATGCTTGCCAGGGATGCAATCAGCGTTCCAAGCCCTCCGATATTGACGCCGTACAGAAGAGGAAGGTAATTGGTTGTGAAGCCCGACAGAAGTATTGCAGCAGGTACGTTGCTTATAATCTGCGAAAAGCCAATGCCGAGAAGCATTTCACGTCCTGAAATCAGACGGCTCATAATGGATGATACTGCCGGAATGCGCTCCATATTGCCTATAAATACAAAAAAACACACGAAGGTTAAGAGCAGAAAGTAATCAATTTTTTTAAAAAGAGTTCTGTCACACAGCAGTATTGTTATGACAACAATGCAGAGCATAATCGGATAGCTGATAACGCGGCTTACGCAAGCCGTGCAGACGAGAAACAGAAGTATGTATATCATCGGTCTTATCCATCCTGTTATTTGACTGTTGGAAGGAGCAGTGTTTTCCGAAAGAGGTGTATTTTTTAAAAGAAGTACACCTATAAGCAGGAGAACGGCGGATAATGCAGACAGAGGAAGCATACGCAATATAAATTCCCGTATGGATATGTGGAATGCAGAGTACAGATACAGGTTCTGCGGGTTGCCGACAGGAGTGAGCATGCTGCCGAGATTGGCGGCAATGGTCTGTAATGTAATTACAGGTATCAAGAGGCTTGTTCTGCCTGTAAGTGTCAGCAGCATAACCGCAAATGGGACGAACGTGATAAGTGCAACATCGTTGGTTATGAACATTGAACTGAAAAAACACAAAAAGACAAGTATAAGAGCAAGACCTCGTGTATTCTTTGCATGCTTAAGAAGCCGTGAGCCGAGAGCGGCGAACATACCGGTTTCCTTAAAGCCCGCTACGACGAGCATCAGACAGAAGAGCAGGGCGATGACTCTGTAATCTATGTATCCGGCATATTCGGCGTCGGGGGTGACAAAGAAGGCGGATATAATGGAGAGAAGGACCGCGGCTGACAGGACGGCCTCTTTTTTGATAAAGGAAATGAATGATTTCAAGCTGTTTAATCCTCCTCAATAACATGAATTTCGAGGTAATCGAAATCTATGTGTTCTACAAAGCTGTCCTGTGTAAAGCGTGTCTTGCTGTGCTTCCTAAAGTCATTGATATTGATGTCCAGCCATATAGGTGTTTGAAGGTCGAATGTATGACAGACCTTGTCGAGTGCGTCGAAAACCTTTTTGGTTCTGTTAATATTGTAATCATCATTGCATACGACCATATCGCGTACAAGATGATTGTCCTTGAATTCTTTAGCCCATAATCGAAACATGAGTGTCCTCCTTGTCTGTGGCGATGATGGAGGTATTATATCACATATTTGTCAAATAAAAAACATACATATCGGACGTTCAACAAATAAAATCATGGCATCCTGCCAAAACTGATGTTAAATCGCAGGATTGCCATGACTTTATGCTGTTGAACTCAGTATTAAAGATGTGGTATAATGAGCGAAGCATGAGCAGTGCCGCCACATAGAAATATGACTGATTGTGCTTGCACAAAATCAGTCATATTTCTATGTGGCGATAGTGCGAAGCACGGACAGCGAGAAAATCAGGGATTTTCGAGCTGAGCAGTGCGAAGGCGTCAGCGTTCGAGCTGAGCGTTGCGAAGGCGTCAGCGTTCGAGCTGAGCGTTGCGAAAGCGGGTATGCTGTGATTATATAACATCAGGGGGGATTAGGAATGAAAAAGATTTTTAATAATATATTTGTCGACGGATTCACCGGAATGACATTGGGGCTGTTCGCCACATTGATACTCGGAACGGCTTTCACACAGCTCGGAGCATGGATTGGCGGGGCTGTGGGCGCACAGCTTGCGGCGATAGGAAATGTCGCTAAGACTCTCACGGGAGCCGGAATAGGGGTTGGGGTTGCGGCAAAGTGCAACGCGGATTCGCTTGTCACGGTTTCTGCCGCGATTGCGGGAATGTTAGGCGCATTTCACAGCGTGACGGCGGTTGCATTAGGAGCGGTCGGAGAACCGCTCGGTGCATTTATTGCTGCATATATCGCAATACAGGTAGGAATGCTGATTTCCGGAAGGACGAGCTTTAGCATACTTGTAACGCCGATTATCTCGATATTTGCGGGCGCACTTGTCGGATATTTTGTCGGACCGTATATAACGAAGTTTGTGTATTGGCTCGGCAGTCTTGCAAGCTACAATGTGGCACAGTCGCCTATCGTTGGCGGCATAATTGTTGCCGTGCTCTTTTCGATGTTCGCTGCGATGCCTGTGAATGTTATTGCAATAGCAGTTTCAATAGGGCTATACGGCGTGGCTGCAGGTGCAGCTACCATTGGAGTATGCTGCAGCATGGTTGGATTCGCTGTTGCCGGATATAGTGAGAATAAAATAGGCGGAATGCTTGCAATAGGATTCGGAACGTCTATGCTTGAATTTCCTAACATCTTAAGACGCCCGCTTATATGGATTCCTTCCATAATATCTGCGGCGATATTAGGTCCGGTAGGAAGTGCTCTTCTTCATATGAGTAATTCAGCGGCAGGAGCCGGAGCAGGTTCGCTTATACTTATAGGTCAATTCTCGACATGGCATTCGATGGTTCCGTCTACACCGGGAGCTATCGTGATAATAGAGATGGTGCTTATGCACTTTCTGCTTCCGGGGCTAATAAGCCTGTCGGTCAGCGAAGTAATGCGCAAGCTTAGCTGGATTAAAAATGGAGATATGAGGCTTCAGGCTTGAACGCATAGGTGACAGACAGTACAGCAGACCGTCGGCAATGGCATCCGCAAGATTCATCACAGTGGACAGTCTGGTTGTCTGTAAAAGCATTGGGTCGTTGCTTCCGGATACATTTACGATGCCGGTGATGTGAAGGTCGCCGACATCGGGAAGCTGTTTGTTCACTCCCAGACCGGGTCTTAGCGGTCCTGTACCTACGGTCACGTAGCCGATATGATTCTTCGTGCCCAGCGACGCATCCACGGCGATACAGAAGGGCTTGCCGTGCCGTCTCTCGATATCCGAGAGTACATGCTCGAGATTGATTGCATGCACAGGCGAATCAAGAGTGCCGTAGACGGTTATTCCGTTTTCGGTGAGTTTTCGGCTGTCTGAGATTATTCTGTTGAGGAGCTTATAACCTACAATCGGTCCGAGACTGTCACCTGTGGAACGGTCGGTGCCTATACACAGGATGACGACATCATCAAGTGCCTTGTCGGATTTGAGGAGAAGCTCGGTGAGACGGACTCCTATTTTGCAGGCAGCACTGCCCGCTGTGGTATCAAAATAATAATTTTCAGTCAATGTTTTCATATACGAATTATATGTAAAAATGGACAGCTTTATTCGCAAACCATATACTCATAGGGATTTTTTGCGAAAAAACATTAAAAAAGTCGCAAAAAAAAGATGCACTTGCCGACAGAAAATGTTAAACTGTTAGTGTTCATGTAATAAAGCCATATGCGGCACCGCGGATATGGCTTTGTGACAGCTTTATGCGGTGCAGAAATGAGGTTAAGAGTGAAGGAACATGTAGTAAAAAAGAAGAACAGCCACGAACTGCCTAAGAACATACGTCAGGTAGGGGATTTGGATTTAGATAAAAGAGTATATATTGAAGATTATGCTTTTTCATTTGTCAGAGAGCTTACTCTTGATGAGGACGAGGAGGGCAGAGTCGGAATTCTGCTTGGCGAGGAGAAGAAGATTGACGGAGAGAATTACACCGTTGTCTATGGGGCAATGGAAATCACGAATGCTTCCGTCTATGACGGCAAGGTAAGCTTTACACAGGAGACATGGCCGCTTGTGAACACGAACCGCAGTACATATTTTGAAGGTATGGATATTGTGGGCTGGTATCTTGTGTCATCTACTATAAGACCTGAGAAAAATATGGCTCTTGAGAGGACACATATCGACAGCATAGGCAGATACAAGGCATTTTTGTATGTCAATCCCAATGAAAAGACTGAGGAGATATACAGCTGCTTTGATTCAGGGCTTGAAAGCCTTGATGGTTATATAGTGTATTTTGATAAAAATGAACAGATGCAGAGGTATATGGCAGAGGTTAAGCCGGCAAAGAAGCCTACAACTGCAGACGATATGGTTATGAAGAGGTACAGACAGGTTATGAGAGAGAATAAGAGTGAGCCAAAGGCAAGACAGCAGTTATCGATAATGTATGCGCTCAGCGCAATTTTAGTTATATTTGTGCTTGTTGCGGGAGTGGCAAGACTTCAGTCTGAGAGTCATGCGGACAGCAAGGAATCCATGGTTGAGAGCGGCGGAGATTATGTTGAGAATAATACGGCAGTCAATGCGACACCGGTGGCTACACAGGATGAGACACTTGACATCAATTATGCTGACGGAAATGTGGAGACTACGGAGGCACCACAGGAGAGTGTATCCGATACGGAGACACCGGCAGAGGAGACATCGACTGAGGCGGAGACGGTTACAGAGGAGACGACAACCGAGGAAGTGACGACCGAGGAGGTTACAACAGAGCCTGAGACAACGACGCAGGCACATCGCTCATATGTGGTACAGTCAGGAGATACCTTATCGGGTATTATCATTAAGGAATACGGCAGCTATGATACGGAAAAGCTCAATGCACTTCTTGAGCTCAACGGGATCACTGACGGAGGAAACTCGATCAATATAGGCGATGAGCTTCTGCTTCCATAAATAGGGATGATTTTATGTCAAAAAAGGTAAAAGTTTTAACAGCTACTGCAGTTTTACTTGCGGTGTTTGCGGTGGGCGCATATTTTATGCATGGCTACATGAACCGTAAGCCTGTTTACACGGGTTATACCACGGTTAAGTCTACGGACAGGGCGGATAGCAAGAGCGCATCGTATGCGAAATTCGGAGACGGATTTGTCCGTTACAGCAAGGACGGAATAGCATATTATAATTCGGATAATACGCCGCAGTGGAATGCGTCTTATGAATTGCAGATTCCCACGCTTGATGTGCGCGGCGATTATTGTGCGGCTGCGGGAATCGGCGGTTCGTGGGTGTATGTGTTCAACAAGTCAGGTGCGGTAATGTCAGTAGATACGATTCTTCCGATTGTCGGGGTAAGCGTGGCAGCCAACGGGTGTGTGGCGGTTATACTTGAGGATGGAAATACCCAGTATATTGATATGTATGATACCACCGGTGAGAAGGCATACCGGATTAAGACCTCGATAAGCGGAAACGGAGTCCCGACGGACATAAGTATATCCGATGACGCAGTTAAGCTTATGGTGGCTTACAGCGGAATTGAGGAGAATGAGATTGGAACAAGCGTCATATTCTATAATTTCGGCGAGGTCGGAAAGAATGAGGCTGAACGTCTTGTGGGAGGTTTTGACCAGTACTCCGGAATGCTTGTTCCGATGGTTCAATTTGTGACTGCCGATACGGCGATAGCTGCCGCGACAGAAAAGCTGAGCATTTACAGTATCACACAGTATCCTAAGCTTGTGGCTGATATTGTGTATGAGGATGAGCTTCATGGGATATTCTATTCACAGCAGTATATAGGACTCGTACTTCGCAACCATGAGCAGGGGTATCCGTACAGAATAGAAGTGTATGATATAAAGGGAAGCAGGCTTGGTAGCTGCATGATAGAGACCGACTATAAGGAATATGCTTTTGTTAAAGATAATATATTTATGTATGACGACAATGATGTAAGGCTGTTGTCATTCTCGGGCAAGGAGCGTTTCAGGTATACGTTCGAGACAGCGATTGACAGCCTCGTCCCTGTTTCGGGGGATGATACCTATGTGTATATCAACTCGAGAAAGGTTCAGAAAATCAGGCTGACAGAGTAAGATGCGCAGTCAGCGAAGTCGATTGCAAATATTCGTGATAAATTTATTAAAAAATCTTGACATCAGCAGATAAGTCTGATATACTATAAAAGCTGTTGATGGCATGGCGACTTAGCCAAGTGGTAAGGCGTGGGACTGCAACTCCCTGATCGTTGGTTCGAGTCCGACAGTCGCCTTTTTTTACAGCGGAATCCTGAAGGCTTCAAGGCTTTCAGGATTTTTAAGTTGAGTGAGGTAAAATCCGGGAGTTCGCTTCCGAGCTGCTTATTGAAGCGGGGTATGGACATGGAATTTGAAACAGGTGATGTGATTACAATGAAGAAGTCTCATCCGTGCGGAAGCAGGGAGTGGGAGATTCTGCGTGTCGGGGCAGATTTCAGGCTCAAGTGCATGGGATGCAGTCATCAGGTTATGCTGCCGCGCAAGCTGGTGGAGAAGAATTTCAGAGGATTTGTGAAAAAAACACTTGCATAATCCAAATGTATATGATAACATCTACATTTGTGATATATTATTTATTTCCTTGCTCTGTACAAGAGTTACAGGGCCAGAGACCATAAGGAGGTACAAGAAAGCATGAACAAGTACGAATTAACAGTTGTTATCAGTGCTAAGTTAGAAGACGAGGCAAGACTTGCAACACTTGAGAAAGTGAAGGACATGATCGCTCGCTTCGGCGGTACTGTAACTAATGTAAACGATTGGGGTAAGAAGAAGCTTGCTTATGATATTCAGAAGATGAGCGAAGCATTCTATACTTTCGTTGAGTTTGATGCACCTGCTACTGCACCTGCAGAGCTTGAGGCACAGCTTCGTATCATGGACGGCGTTGTAAGATATCTTTGCGTTTCCGTAGAGGCATAATCTTGTGACATATCATCCGAAAGGAGAGTAGTCTATGAATAAGGTAATTTTGATGGGAAGATTGACAAGAGATCCTGATGTGCGTGTAAGCACAGGCGAGAGATCAATGTCAATTGCAAGATATACACTGGCAGTTGACCGCAGAGGAAGAAGAAGCGATAACGGCGAGCAGACAGCGGATTTTATATCCTGTGTTGCATTCGACCGTGCTGCTGAGTTTGCGGAGAAGTACCTTCATCAGGGTACGAAGGTTGTGGTTACCGGAAGAATCCAGACGGGAAGCTACACCAACAAGGACGGTCAGAAGGTATACACAACAGATGTTGTTGTAGAGGATCAGGAGTTTGCAGAGAGTAAGGCTGCAGGCGCTAACAACGGAGGCTTTGCACCGAGCGACAGACCAATGCCTGCCGCAGCAGCACCGGCGGATGGATTTATGAATCTTCCGATGGGTGTTGAGGATGAAGGTCTTCCTTTCAACTAAATTTTTATAAGGAGGTCACGATAATGCCAAATATCAGAGAAAATAAGTCTTCCGACGCTCCAATGAAGAAGAAGCTTGGACGCAGAAGAAAGAAAGTTTGCGTATTCTGCGGAGACAAGAACGGCGTTATAGATTATAAGGATGTTAATAAGTTAAAGAGATATGTATCTGAGAGAGGTAAGATTCTTCCTAGAAGAATTACCGGAAACTGCGCTAAGCATCAGAGAGCACTCACAGTTGCTGTTAAGAGAGCACGTCATATCGCTTTAATGCCATACACATTAGACTAATTTAAGGCGTAAGGAATCGTAAGACGGTTAAAAAGGGGGACATATCCTATGGATATGCCCCCCTTTTTTTGACACCTGAATCGTGATAGGAAACTTCGTTCCTATTACACAAAAATCTAAAAAGGATTGCGTGTGCCATCTAAAAGTTCAACGGCTTCACCGCCAAGGACAGCTTTGATAAAATCGCGGCTGTCTTTCAGCTTGCGCTCAAATACCATTCCGCCATAGACCATCTCTGTCGAGTGCTGGTCTGAACCTGCCGTCTTTGCAAGCTGATGCCTGTCGGCATAGTCGATGGCTCTGTCGTTGAATTCAGGGTGTCCCATACATCTTGACTTGGTGAGAGTTCCGCTGTGGGTGGCATTGACTGCTTCGACACCGTCGACATATTCAGGAAAGAGGCGAATTTCGGGGATATACGGAGCTTCCCTGAACGGATGCGCATGTATTACCATACCGCCTCCGGCATGTACAAGTTCATACTGTGTCTTTACATCGGCATCGCGGATTTCCGGATGAGCGAGAAGCCAGTCCTTATTAAGACCATGTATGAGGAATTCTGTTCCCTTGTAGCCGGACTCCCAGCCGAAGAATACCTGAAGACCGATGCGGTTTCCTTCCTCAAGTGCATTCTCATAACCCTTACAGAAGCCGTTAACCCATTCACCCCATGGAAGTGAGCGGTCAACTGCCGTGTTGCCGTAGAAAAAGTGGTCGGTGATAATGATTCCGGTATATCCGGCAGCTTTGTATGCATCAACTATATCGATGGCTCTTGAGCGTCCGCAGGCACTTCCTTCGCTGGTGTGCAGATGAGTCTCGTATATATATTTTTTATTCATGATATGAAAATCTCCGTTTCTTTATGAAATAGATTCAGGTGTCAAAACATGCTCTATGAACTTAATCGTGTATAGCATGTTATATTTATGCATATCACGACTTTTGGAAGAAGCTTTGATGTTCTTAGGACTCTGTTTTCTCCATAGCCAAATGCGGCATGGATGCCGCTTTAGAAGCAATGCATACACGGACGTATGCTTTGCTTCGTTGGCGTATAAATAAAAACATTTCTCAGAGTCCTTAGAACATCTTGCTTCGTACAAGGGAGCTGATATGTATAAATATAACATGATATACACTTTTTAAATAAATCAGGATGTTTTGACACCTGAATCTGAAATGTAAAGCTCGTAATTATAGTTTACACCATATAATAGCAAATCTCATTTCTTTTTTCCATATAAAAATAAGTCTTAACTTCATAAACAATGTTAACCTCTTAACAATCGTTAAGAACTTAATGTTTTTTTGGAAAAAACAGTGTTATTTGGGCAGAAAGAGATTAAAGAAAGGTTGCTTTTTATTTTTGGATAGATTAAGATAGAAACAGTGCTTTAAGCGTGAAAAATTATCGGAGGTACATAAATGAACACAGCATTAGTTATTATGGCGGCAGGAATGGGAAGCCGCTACGGCGGTATCAAGCAGATAGAACCTGTTGGACCGAGCGGGGAGATTATACTTGATTATTCGATATATGATGCTCTTGAGGCAGGCTTTGACAAGGTTGTATTTATTATAAGAAAGGATATCGAGGAGGCGTTCCGCGAGGCAATCGGAGACAGAATTGAGAAGCGTGTGAAGGTTGAGTATGTGTTCCAGAACATGGAGGACCTTCCGGCAGGATATACGGTGCCGCAGGGAAGAACGAAGCCTTGGGGAACGGGACAGGCGATTCTCGCATGCAAGGACGTGGTTAATGAGCCGTTTGCGGTTATCAATGCGGATGACTATTACGGCAAGGAGGGACTTAAGAAGATTCATGAGTACCTCTGTAATCCTGATAAGGCTGACAGGAGGTTTAATTTCTGCATGGCAGGCTTTGAGGTGGGAAACACACTTAGCGAGAACGGAACGGTTACAAGAGGAATCTGCCAGGTCAAGGACGGCATTCTTACCAAGATTGTGGAGACAAAGGAAATCGGAAAGGGTGATAACTGTGCGGTTACACCGGACGGAAATGTTCCGCTTAATCAGCCTGTGTCCATGAATATGTGGGGTCTCACTCCTGATATATTCCCTGAGCTTGAGAAGAGATTCGTCACATTCCTCGGCGGAATTGATGGCAATGAGCAGAAGGCTGAGTATCTTATCCCGACGATAATCGGAGATATGGTCGAGGAAGGTCTTGCAGAGGTGCATGTGCTTCCTACAAGCGATAAGTGGTTCGGTGTGACCTACAAGGAAGATAAGGCACTTGTTGTGAACTCATTTGCCGAGCTTGTGGAGCAGGGAGTATATAAGAAGAAGCTTTGGGAATAGATTTTAAAAGGAGTTGATTAATATGATACGTCCGGGACGAAATGATGCGTGCTGGTGCGGAAGCGGACTTAAGTACAAGAGATGTCACAGCAATTTTGACGATAAGCTTGAGAGCATGAGACTTATGCATGCGGTTGTTCCTTCGCACAAGCTTATCAAGACACCTGAACAGATTGCCGGAATTAAGGAGAGTGCTAAGATTAATATTGCGGTGCTTGACTATGTGGCGGAGCATATCAAGGCAGGAATCACGACAGAGGAGATTGATAAGTGGGTGTATGATGTGACAACGGGCATGGGAGGAATCCCGGCTCCGCTCAACTATGAAGGATTTCCTAAGAGTGTATGTACATCCATTGATGACCAAGTATGCCATGGAATACCGTCGCCTGATGTGATGCTGCGTGAAGGGGATATAATCAATGTAGATTGTTCGACTATTCTTAATGGATATTTTTCCGATTCATCGAGAATGTTCTGTATCGGAGATGTATCACCGGAGAAAAAAAGACTTGTGGATGTTGCAAAGGAGAGCCTTAATGTCGGACTTTCAAAGGTAAAGCCGTGGGGCTTTCTAGGCGATGTCGGACAGGCAATAAATGATTTTGCGAAGCAGAACGGATACTCTGTTGTAAGAGAAATCGGAGGTCACGGTGTAGGGCTTGAATTTCATGAGGACCCGTTTGTAAGCTATGTGTCAAAAGCCGGGACAGAGATGGTTATGGCACCGGGACTTATGTTCACCATTGAGCCGATGGTTAATATGGGCAGGCAGGAAATTTACATTGACGAAGATAACGGATGGACCGCTTATACTGAGGACAGACTTCCTTCAGCCCAGTGGGAGATACAGGTGCTTGTGACAGAGGAAGGATACGAGATAATATCGTATTAGCGGATGGAGCAGGCTATGACAGATAAAGTACTTGATTATGTGGCACTTGACCTTGAGACAACGGGACTCAGTCCGCGCGATGACAGGATAATTGAGATTGGTGCCGTAAAATACATAGGCGGAGTAAGAACAGACAGCTTTGCCTGTTTTGTGAATCCTGATATACACATTCCGGAGAGAATTACAGAGATAACCGGAATTGATGACAGCATGGTAAGCCATGCGGAGTACATTGACACGGCGCTTGCCGGACTGCTTGATTTCCTTGGTGACATGCCGGTGTTAGGACATAATGTTGCGTTCGATTACGGCTTTGTGTGCCAGAAAGCGCTTGATATGAAGATAAAGTATCACACTACGGGAATTGACACACACAGAATATCCAGGATATTGCTTGCGGGACTTGAGAGCAGAAGTCTTGAGAGTCTGTGCAGCTACTACAATATTGTGGAAGAGCCGAGACACAGAGCTTTCTCAGATGCGGCTGCTGCGGCAAGATTGTATGAATGTCTCTACAGTGAAGCACAGCGCAGTGAAGCACAGGATTATGGAAGCCTTTTCATGCCGATGGATATTGTCTATACAGCGAAGAAAGATACGCCGATAACACCGAAGCAGACAGCTTTTTTGAAGAGTCTTATAAAGCAGCACGGAGTGGCTTTGGACAAAAAAATAGAAAGCCTGACAAAGAGCCAGGCTTCAAGGGAAATCGATAAGATATTGTCAACATACGGAAGAAGCTTTCAATAGTTAAGGCTTAACCTCTGTAGAAGCAAGCTTTCCCGTCAGTTCGCGTATGATGGCGGATTTCATGGGTGTTGTAATGCTCTCGGCATGTTCTGTAAGCTGTCTTACATCATCGTACCGATGGGCGAGAAGATACTCGTCGGCGAGCACATAATAATTGCGGCTTAAGTCGGAACCCGCCCTGATACCGAATTCGAGGAACGCCACCGCCTCGTCGTGATAGCCTTCCTTGGAGAGATAATATCCGAGATTGGCTATTATGCGGTACATGTTGTTGCATGCCTCATCACATTCAGACAGCTTCGGAAGATTGGCGACGCCATACTCCATCTTTAAATCGGTATTCGACATTGATGAGAGATTTAAAAGAGGAATTCCCTTGAGGGCGAGAAGCTGATTCTGACAGGCTTTAATCTCACCTGCTGCGTCAGGTATGAAGGGGAGCTCTTCAAAAGGAATACGGATATAAGGAAGCTGTGATATGTCCTTGCGGCGTACACTGTTGGCAGCAGCCTCACGGCTCCAGAAGGCATTGTTGTCTGCCTCGGTTTTTCGTGAGTGCTTGCGGCGTTCATACTTAATGAGAAAGCCCAGAACTATGGTGCAGAATATTAATGAGACACCGATTGTATTAAAAAAGTTATGAATCATGTCAGGGTACCTCCGGTAACTGATTGGAAATGAGGAAAATATGTTTAATTTTTACAGCAAAAAAAACAGAAGGATAATAACAATAGTACTTGTTGTACTGCTTGTCATTGCAATGATTCTGCCCATGGTGGCATCATATCTGTAAAATCTGTTCTTAACTAGAATACCAATAACTTATCATTATGTAAAGGATAAATTAAGAACAGTTATGGCAAATAAAAAGGTATCGGAATCAGTATTAAACAGGTCTGTGATCAAACTCATAGACTACAGAAACGATTGTATTGCCGCAGGACCGGCGGTAGGACAGGACTGTGCGGTGACGGATATCGGTGACAGATATGTGCTGACATCGACGGAATGTGCACTCACGAAAGAAAAATATGCACCGTATTTTGCAGTGATGCGTGCAGTTAACAATATTGCGGCGTGCGGTGGAATACCGTTGACTGTGTCGGCTGCATTTATTCTGCCGGAGGGTTTTGAAGAGAAGGAATTGAAGGCACTTACAAGAACTGTCAATGAAGCCTGCCGTGCGTGTGGTGTACCGTTGTCGGGAGGGCACACGGAGATATGCTGTGATGCACTGTCGTTTATGGTATCCGTGACCGTCACAGGCATATGTATGAAGGAAAAATATTTGACCCTGAAAAACGCGAAACCGGGTATGGCGATTGTCGCAACGAAGAGAATTGCCATCGAGAAGACAGCGTATCTCGTGACAGAGAAGGAGTGCAGGGATAAGCTTTTAGAGAGACTGCCAGTTGGGTATGTTGAACATGCGGACAGTGTGATTAACGAGGCATGTGCCATGAGGGATGCCGATATTGCAGCACATAATGGTGCCGTGGCAATGCATGATGCTGCCGAGGGCGGTATATTTACGGCACTGTGGGAATTGTCGGTCGGAAGCAGATGCGGTCTTAACGTGGATCTGCGGGCTGTTCCCGTAGCACAGGAGACGATAGAGTTCAGCGAGATATTTGGTGTAAATCCTTATGAGGAGGCATCGGCGGGATGTATGCTTATTGTAACTGACAGGCCTGCACATCTGATGGAGGCACTTGAAGGTGAAGGGATACCTGCAGCAGTGATAGGATACCTGACATCTGATAACGATAAGAAAATTGTTAACGGGGACGAAGTCCGTTATCTTGATAAACCATGAAATACAGGAGGTAAATAGCATGGCAGATATGAATGTTGAGTACATTAATGTGTTTTTGCTGGCAGCTACGCAGGTTATGAAGGATGTGTGTCAAGTGCATTTTACGGTTGGGAAGCCTTATGTCAAGGCAACAGAATTTGACAGAGAGTATCTGGTTGTCAATATAGGCGTCACAGGGCAGATAAGAGGTCAGGTACTCATGGCAATGTCAAATGACGTTGCCTGTGATATAGCATCTAAAATGTGTTTTCAGACAATCACGGAGCTTGACGAACTTTCTCTAAGTGCGCTCAGCGAGCTTGGTAATATGGTGCTTGGAAATGCAGCAACGGTTCTCTCAACTAAGGGCAAGATAGTTGACATTACACCGCCTACAATCATTCAGGGTGATTTCAGGCTTTCAAGCTCGTATGCACAGAATATCTGTGTTCCGCTCACGTATGATGAGAATAAGGTTATAGAGATTGATATTTCGCTCAAGAATGAGTAGATTCTAAATTTAGACGAAAAGAGACTGATACAACTATGATGAATATAGTACTTCATGAGCCGGAGATGCCTGCAAATACAGGAAATATAGGAAGAACCTGTGTCGCTACCGGAAGCAGACTGCACCTTATAGGGCCGCTTGGATTCCAGATTAATGATAAGATGCTTAAGAGAGCAGGACTTGATTACTGGCCTCAGCTTGATGTCACGGTGTATGACGATTTCGATGATTTTATGGAGAAGAATCCGGGAGCGCGCCTTTATATGGCGACAACCAAGGCAAAGAATGTATACACACATGTCCATTATGATGAGAATGCGTATATTATGTTTGGCAAGGAAAGTGCCGGAATCCCGGAATCAATACTTCAGAAATATCCCGAAACGTCAATCAGAATACCGATGATAGGTGATACGAGGTCTCTCAATCTGTCAAATTCGGTAGCCGTTGTGCTCTATGAAGCTTTAAGACAGAATAACTTTGAGGGAATGCGGCTTGAAGGAAAGCCAAGAACATTCGATTGGAATTAAATACGACAAATATTAAAGAGCCGCCGCTCTGATAAATATCAGAGAGGCAGCTCTTTTGATTTCATGAGGGAAAAAATGAATTCGGTTCCTGTTCCCTCGGTGCTTATCACATCTATGGTTGTCTTGTGTGCATTTATGATTTCTTTTACTATGGAGAGACCGAGACCGGTACCTTTCTTGTCCTTACCGCGAGACAGGTCCGACTTATAAAAGCGGTCCCATATCTTTTCGATACTGTCCTTAGGAATACCTATTCCGAAATCCTTCACGGATATAAAAATCTTTCCGCCCTTTTCGTAGGTGGATATATTGATAAATGAATTGTTGTTGCTGAACTTAATGGCGTTGTCAATCAGATTGTAGATAACCTGCTGAATTTTACCGTAGTCAGCGGAGACAAAGGCTGTCTTGTTCGAGAAAGTCAGATTGAACTGAATCTTTTTTTGTGAGCAGACACCTTCAAAGGTCAATATGGTTTTCTTAATCACATCGTTGACATCAAAATCGCTTATCTCAAGCATCATTCCCTGATTCATGTTGTTGAGCGTTAACAGGCTGCTTGTGAGCTTGTTGAGGCGCTCTGTCTCGAAAAGAACGATGTTCAGGTACTTCTCATACATCTCAGGGGGGATTGTTCCGTCAAGCATTGCCTCAAGGTAGCCCTTTATCGAGGTGAGAGGTGATCGGAAATCATGTGATACATTGGCAATAAATTTGTTTTGGTAATTGTTCAGCTTATCAATCTCGCCTGCCATATAGTCGAGGGAATTGGCGAGCTGTCCGAGTTCATCGCGCCGCTTAAAATGTGCGCGTGCCGACAGGTCACCTTCGGCATAGCCGCGGGTAAGCTTTGTGAGCTTTCTGACGGGCAGATATATCCTTGCCAGGTATAGGAAAATAAATACTGATGAGTATATGAGAACGATAAGCATGGTTATGTAATTATAATTAAATACCGTGTTGCTTTTGTCGAATATTACGTCAATGTCCTTGTGGATAAGCACATAGCCCTTCAGTGTGTAGTTCACGTTAATCGGAGCTATGACGGATAATGTGTCATGGTCGAATGTGCCGAAAAAATTACCCTCAAAGTAATACTTGTTGCCACTGACCGAAGGGTCAAAATTTTCAATACATCCGTAATGCCCGTAGGTGTCAATGGCAATATTGCCATTGGTATCAACAAGCATGACATCGCATTGCAGGTACCGGTCGACTGCTTTAAGCTGGGCGGTTGCGCTCTGAATGTATGAATCGGTTCCGGCCATGACAGCCGGACCGTATGCGGATGAAATGTAATTTGCCTGTCGGTACATTGCGGCAGATTCACTTTTGATGGTATTTACATGTACCATCTGAGGAATCAGAAGAGAAATGGTAAGAAAGCTGGTTATACCGAAAATTACATATTCGATTAACAATCTTACAAACATTTTTTTTCTCATGGTTTCTTTACCCCGAACTTGTATCCGATACTCCAGACTGTGCTTATACTCCAGTATTCATTGTCATGTATTTTTTCGCGGATACGCTTTATGTGGACATCAACAGTTCTTGTATCACCAACATATTCGTATCCCCATATATGGTCGAGAAGCTGTTCTCTTGTGAACACCTGATTAGGTGATGAAGCAAGAAAGTAGAGAAGCTCAAGCTCCTTTGGGGGCATGTCAATGTTCTTGCCCTTATATATTACTGAGTAGTTGGTTAAATTGATGAGCAGGTCAGGATATTCCACGTATTCTCCTACATTTTCAGCGGGGAGTGATGTCACAAGCGACGCTGCCTGCGCCTGCGCACGGCGTAGCACGGCCTTGACGCGGGCCACAAGCTCTTTGGAGTCAAAGGGCTTAATCATGTAATCATCAGCACCGAGTTCGAGTCCTAATACCTTGTCGAACACTTCGCCCTTTGCGGAAAGCATGATAATCGGGACATTGGAGGTGCGTCTGATTTCACGGCATACCTGATAGCCGTCAATTCCCGGAAGCATCAGGTCTAACAGTATCAGATTAGGCTGGTATTGTGTGAACTGTTCAAGCGCCTGTTCTCCGTCCTCCACAATCATCGTATCAAAACATTCCTTCATCAGATAGAGGGATATAAGCTCTGCTATATTGTTGTCGTCGTCGACGATGAGTATTTTCTGTTTTGCCATACTTAAGTCTCCTTATCTTTTTTTTTATTTGAATTCAGCGATGGTGACACCTGCATCACCTTCACCGAAGGTTCCAAGGCGGTATGATTTGATGTACTTCTGCCGCTTTAAATGGTTCTGGACTGCGTTTCGTAAAGCTCCTGAGCCCTTACCGTGTACTATTCTGACTGACGGGATATGTGAGAGATAGGCATCATCTAAGTACTTGTCAAGATGTGCAATCGCTTCATCGACGGTCATGCCGATGAGATTGATTTCGCTTGACAGTGTAAATGTCTTAGATGCTTTTATGGCGCCTGAGCCGCCCATTCCCTTCTTAACGGAAGCTTTATTGTTGTCTTCAAGTATTATTACGTCTTTTATGTTGACCTGTGAGTTGAGTATTCCCATTGTGACACTCAGATTGCCCTTGGAATCGGGGAGCGAGTGGACGGTTCCCTCAAGGTTCATGCTGAGAACCTTAACTCTGTCTCCGATGTGGAAGTCCTTTGCGGTGTAGTTCCTGCCGGAGGTTTTTGCGGTATTGTTGTTGAGCGTAAGCTTTCCGGATACGGAGTCTAATTTCTCTCTGGCGGACTTTCGTACTTTTTCCATCTCTGATGCAGATACGCCCTGACGCTCGTACTTATTGAACTTACGGATTACCTCGTCTGCATACTCCTTTGCATCCCTCAGAATATCAGCGGCCTCTTCGTTGGCGCGGCGGATGATATTATCGGAGCGTTCATCAAGTCTTTCCTGTTTTGCCTCAAGAGCTTTTTTTAGTTCGGCAACCTGTGCCTTGTAGGTTGAAATCTCCTCGCGCTCACGTTCTATTGTGACACGGCTCTCCTCAAGACTTGCAAGTAAATCCTCGAATGCCTTGTCGTTGGTGCCTATCTGATTCTTTGCGTTCTCTATGATATAATTCGGAAGTCCGAGCTTGCCTGATATGGCAAAGGCATTACTCTTTCCGGGTATACCGACTAAGAGACGGTAGGTAGGAGATAAGGTGTTGACATCGAACTCACAGCAGGCGTTGACAACTCCGGGAGTGGAGAGTGCATATACCTTGATTTCACTGTAATGCGTTGTAGCCGCACAGGTAACCTGACGCTTGTGAAGGTCCTGAAGTATTGATATTGCGAGAGCGGCACCTTCGGTAGGGTCAGTACCGGCACAGAGCTCATCGAAGAGAACAAGGCTCTTGTAATCGGCTTTGGCGAGAATATCAACAATATGTGTCATGTGTGATGAGAAGGTCGAAAGACTCTGCTCAATACTTTGTTCGTCACCGATGTCGGCGAACACTTCGTTAAATACGGATAATTCCGAGCCGTCAAATGCAGGGATATGAAGTCCTGCCTGCCCCATGAGTGTAAAAAGACCGATGGTCTTAAGGGTAACAGTCTTACCGCCCGTGTTAGGACCTGTGATTACAAGCAGATTGAAATCCCTGCCGAGATATACATCAATAGGTACAACTTTCTTAGGGTTGATGAGAGGGTGTCTGCCCTTCTTTATGTTAATGTAGCCGTTGGTGTTCATAACAGGCTCGCTTCCGTTGCAGCTTTTGGATAAATTCGCTCTTGCGAAGATAAAATCAAGCTGTGTGAGTACCTTTAGGTCGGAGTGAAGACTGTCTATATACTGCGCTGCTTCGGCACTCAGATTGGCGAGAATTACATTGATTTCTTCAATCTCCTTGAGTTCAAGCTCGCGCAGCTCGTTGTTGAGCTTTACGACAGCCATAGGCTCGATAAAAAGTGTTGAGCCCGATGATGACTGGTCGTGAATCATGCCGGGAACCTGTGAACGGTATTCTGCCTTGACCGGAATACAGTATCGTCCTGCTCTTGTGGTGACGACGGCATCCTGCAGATAGGTTCGCTGACCGCCGACCATGGAGTTGAGCTCGGAGTGAATGCGGTCATTGGCGATTCTGATGTGTCTTCTTATGTCTTTAAGCTTTGCACTTGCGTCGTCTGCCATCTCCTCGTCGGATATAATGCAGCGGTTAATTTCACGGTTAAGGGTTGTGAGCGGTTCAATTGCTTCGAACATTGAATCAAGACAATCGCGTGATTCATCATCCGTCTCGCGCCTTCCGTAGGTCTTTACACGGCTGGCAACATTCAACATGGATGACAGTGCGAGAAGCTCGCTCATTCCGAGGCTTGCACCGATTTCAAGACGTTTAAGAGACATTCCGACATCCTTGAGACCTGAAAAAGATACGCTGCCTTTTTTTACTATTCTGAACAGTGCATCTGAGGTTTCGCGCTGTGCTCTTTTAATATCATCTATATCTGTCATCGGAGTGAGCTTTCTGCAAAGCTCCTTTCCCATGTCGGAGGCTGCCTGCTCACAGAGCAGGTCTATGATTTTTGTGTACTCTAAAATTCTCAATGCTTTATCGTTCATTATGATGTTCTCCCCAAAAAAATTTCCAATAGATATAGTGCTTTGTCTGCAAGCAGCCACGCACTATATCTATTGATGGAATTATTATTTACATTCTAGCTTAAAATGTATAAAACTGCAAACTATTTTCGCAAAAGATACTTGACAATCGTATGAGATACATCTATAATCGGTATCGAAGCTGATATCAAGCTTTATCTGTAATAATTCATGAATTTTCTTTTTACCGGTAATCAGGTATTTACCCAGTTGTGAATTTTGAAAGGAGGTATACATGATTTTTGCGGCACGAAAAAAAGTGTTGCCGGAAACTAAGCGGGAGCGGGCCACGGAGCAGCTTTCAGAGACGGATATTGTGAAGAGAGTTGTTGATTATGTCACATCCGGTTTTAATGTGGCAAGATTTAACATGTGCGAGAGAGGGGAGATCAGCAGGGAGACTTTTGCGGACGAGATTAAGACGTATATCAAAAATAATTATTATGTGTCGAAGGCGCAGGTGGAGAGTATATATGAGCAGTTTGCGAGGTTTGTGTGGAGCTACTACATTATCGATGGCTTGATAGCCGATCCGGATATTTCGGACATACGAATCACCGATGCATCACATGTGTATATCAAGAAGCGGGGTGTGAGAAGTCTTTCGGGAGTCCGATTTGAGAGTGCCGATGACTATGAGCGGTTCATAGAGCGTGTTGCATTGAAAAATAAGGTAAATATGGCAAACAACAATGCCATCAATATATTTACGGACAAGAGCCAGAAGGACTGGATACTCAGATTTAATCTGTCGACAAAGTTCGTGTTGTCAGCACAGGCACCTATGCTTCACATAAGAAAGCACGCCAGAAAAAAGAAGCTTTTTCCGAGACTTGTCGCGGAGGCGATGTTAAGTGAGGAGCTGGCTGATACATTGAGGCGTAAGATTGAGGCGGGCGAGTCATTTCTGGTGTGCGGAGCGGGCTCCGCCGGTAAAACCACGCTCATGAATGCCATGCTTGAGATTATTCCGATGAGTTTTTCCATATTTTGTGTTCAGGAATCGGAGGAACTGTTCTCGATGCAGCCGAGAGAATTTTGTGCATATCATATTGTGGAGAACCGCGGTGAGGGGAAGCTTCGTTACTCACTTGAGGACATTTCAAGAAACGGGCTGCTTGTCGACTCGGATGTATATATGATTGGTGAGATTAAGGGCGGCGAGGCGAAAGACTTTCTGTATGCGGTCCACACGGGAGCGATATGCTATGCATCAATCCATGCGAATTCGCCGAGGGACGCATATTTTCGACTGGTGGATTATGTCAAAAGAAGCAGCAGCCATTCTACGGATGAAATCATGTTCATGCTGCGTTCCCTAAAAAATTGTATTTTCATGAAAAAATATAAAATTCAAACAATAGCTGAGGTCGGATGGTCGGAGGAACAAAAGGAACTGACATTTCACACCATATATGAGCGGAGGGAGACGGGATGATTATATATCTTATTGCTGCGGCTCATATACTTGCCCTTGTGCTGTCACTGGTGGCTGCATATTCATTTATTAATTACATTGTGAGAACCAACATGCTGCGCGAGAGCATTGAGGAAATATATGCGGGAATAAACAGCCTTTCAGGCAGCCGTGAGGAGATTGCCGCAGAGTTAAAGGCGCTGTATGGGAGCATGGGGAAAAGAGGATTTATAGCACATGTTCAGGATAATCTGGAATACAGTGGAATGACACTGAGGTTTAATTGGATGACTCCGGAGCTCTATATAGTCATTATGACGGTCTTGTCGGCGGTTGTGTCAGTGGGAATAAGTATCCTGACCGGAAGATGGTATGCGGGTGTGGCTGCGGTGATGGCAATGTTGGGAATTACGGAGTATATGTTTGCCAGAATTAGGGATTACAGGTACCGGAGGGAGGAGGAACAGCTCCTTGCAATGGTAAATTGTATTGAAAACTGTGCAGCGGAATCAGATGACATCATATATATTCTTGAAAAGACGGGAGACATGGTGGAGGGACCTATACATGATGAGCTTCTGCGCGCGGTAACGCAGGTCAGAAGCGGTGTGCAGGGCGGTATGGCAATCGGTGGGCTTGAGAACAGGATAGAACATGAGTTTTTCAGAACACTTATGAGAAATCTTGAAATATCATCAAGAAACAATGCAAATTATCGTGAGATTACGGCACAGTGCAGAGGGCTTCTTGCGGGACAGTTAGACAACAGCAGACGGCTTGACGAGATATACAGAGAGGCAAAGATAAGACTGACCGCAATACTTGCGGGAGCTGCAGCCTGCCTTGTCATTATGTCACAGGCAATTCTTGATACAGGAATATATGGTCTGTTTAACATGCTCACTGAGAGTGTGATTGGAAATCTGCTTATAGCGGCAACCTGTGCGTCTTTCACATTTATTGTGTATTTTGCATTCATAAAGGGAAAGCGGGGGATGAGATAATGGTGTTTTCCGTCATGAAAAGGCTGGATGCACTTGGAGTTACATATTATTCGAGAGGGAAAATCACACCTCGCACATTTATTGCGGGAAAGATGCTGTGTGCGGCAGCAGGGTTTATACTTGGGCTTATATTGAACCCGCCAATGGCGATTGTGTTTGCAGTGCCGGCATTTTTCTACCCGGATATAAGGGCGATTGCAAGAAACAGACGTGACAATATGAAGATGCTTGGGAGCATAAGGGATGTGTATGATGTCGTGTACCTGCAGACAAATGCAGGGGAGTACATAACAAAGACACTGATAGATGCTTACAGGGTGGCGGCTCATCCGAGACTTAAGGCTGCGCTTATAGCCCTGACCGGCGATATAATATCATCTAATGACCTTGTGGCATCCGTTGAAGCCTTCGGTCAGAAGTTTGAGAACGAGAATATAGACAATCTGGTGGTTATTGTCAGGCAGATTATGAAAAACGGAGTGTCGGATGCGATGCTGTCGGACATAAGACAGTATCTGACAACACTTATGTTAAGCTATAACAGATACGAACAGGAGCGGACTAAGCGTATGGGGGATATCTGTATGTTTGCCGTATTTTTCTGCATGATGGCGATATTGGTGTATGCCGGCATCGTGGGTCTGCTTGAATCGGCAAAATTGTTTACTATGGGTTAATTTATGGAAAAATAGGAGGAAATATGAACAATTATTTTGTATTCAATGCGGTTAAGACAGTAAAGAGTGTGATTATGAGAAAAAAGGCGGCGAGTGCGGTTATAGGAGAGGTGCTTGTGATGATAGTTGTTGTTGCGATGGCGGCGCTTTTTAAGTCAGGCGGTATCAGATTCATACAGGATATATGGACAACAATGACGACAACGGCTTCACAGATGTTTGCATCATAGGGCGGCAAATGTATGAAAGCTGTATTCCGGAAGAAAAAAGCGGTGGGAAACATGTTGTCATGTATGCTCGGTATGCTGTTTTTGTTCATTGTCATGTATTTAGGTCTGGATATATATGCAAGACTCAATCTTGCGATAAAGAAGATAGGGATTGAGCGAAAGTACATGCTGTATATGGAGACGCAGGGGTATCTTGCACCGGAGAGGAAGGAAGCACTCGCAAGCGAACTCACGGCAATCGGAGTTGAGAATATTTCATTTAGCGGAAGCACGCTTGCCCCAATCAGTTACGGGCAGGAGGTCGTATTGTCTGTGACGGGCACGATCAGAACGAATGCGGTTGTGGGGATAACACGGCAGTTTTCATTTATAAGGGAGGGTGGCAGCAATTTCAAAATATACAGAAAATCGACAGCGAAGAATAAGAGCGGTTAGTGAGGCGTCGGCGGGACTTATGCCGATGGTGATGATGATTGTCGTATTTATGAGCACATTTATTGTCTATACATATAAAAGAGATATGCTTGAATATGAGTGTGAACAGCTTGACGGCAATCTGACATATTCGCTTCTGGCATCAGCGGTTGTGAACATGGAGGTGTATGCAGAGAGCGGAAATCCGGTCATCGCTGACTCGGCTGAGCCTGATTCGGGAGACAGTGCTTTTTTCAGGGCATATATGAGGTTTATTGACTGCTTCAGGGGCAATATGTCATCGGGTGGTGATATGAGTTCTGAGAGTGCGTCGGGAATGTGCAGGGATATAAAAATTGTATATTACAAAATTTATAATTACATAGTCGATGAAGAGGGTTTTCGAATTGTAGAGTGCGGTATTTCCGATGGACAGGCTTATACCTTAAGACATGCACGAAATAAGCATGTAAAGGTTCAGGCAAACGGAGGAATTGTTGATATTGAGGAGACATCGGTATGTGCCGAAATTACATTTAATATTGAGGGAATCGGAGAATACAGCTTTACGAGGCTGATTGCCGTGACCGGCTAGAAGGGGGGAAGCTTTGAGAAAACGTATTGTAAAAAAGGGAAATCCGCGGGTGTTTGTCTACAGTCTGATAATGACGCTTGTGCTTTACAGTGCAATGATTTTTGTGGAGAGAAGATTATTAAAGACGGAAGAACATGTAAGTGTATATGTTGCAAAAGAAACAGTCGAAAAAAACACGATAGTGACGGTGGAAAATATCGGAGAGCTTTTTTCGCTGGAGGAGAGGAGAACCGACTGGCTTCCCGACGGAAGTGTGAGTGATGCCGGACAGCTTCTTGGAATGACCGTAAAATATGGTTACGGGAGGAATGAGATAGTGACAATTGGAGGATTGTCGGCGTCCGATATGAGAGTGGAAGGAATTGAACGGCCTGTTGAGGTGTCACTTGATGCAGGAAGTCTGTCGCAGGTGGTCGGAGGAATAATACGTGAAGGTGACAGGATTAACATCTGGTCATTGAGTAAAAGAAATGAGAACGGCGGGAGTATCATGGAGGCGGAAAAAATCTGTGATTACGCGTATGTGACCAGGGTATTCACGGCAGCAGGTGTACAAGTGGGACAGGCGGCTCAGGATAGCGCAGCCGCAACGGTTGTTAACATTGTCATACCTGAGTCTAAGGAGGAGGAATTTAATATTGCGCTTGAGAGGGGAACGCTCAGAGTCGGCAGATGTATGTATGACAGAGATCAGAAGAAGTGATGGGGATGTGATGGCAAAGGGTGTGGTGCGGGCAGGGTGTGCTTTAGAGCCGGCGTATGCCTGCGTGTGCCTTGCTGCTGCCGTTGCGGGGGGATTTATCTGTGGAAGGAGGTATATTCCTGTCTGGATTCTGCTGGTTTTTAACAGCTATACAGATGTGAGGACAAGACAGATATACTGTATGCCCACAAGAATATGTATTGCCGTCGATGTCATTGCAGTTATAGTGAGTGGGACGACCGGGAAGGATTGCATAAGCACCATGTTATGTGCCACATCGGTTATTCTCTTGTCGGTAGTGTTTCACATGTATGCGCAGGGGGATGCAGAGGTATTTATAATGCTTATAGCAGCCGCGGTTGTGAGAGGGCAGCCGGCGGTAGGATATACGATAAATATTGTGTGGCTGTCGGGAATCATATTCTGCATTATGCTTCTTATCCAGAATATCGTACTTGCGATACACGGTGCCGTCAATGGAAGTAAATTCAGCTTCATTCGAAGCGGCCCTATGGTTCCGGCGATTGCCGCTGCGTTTTTAATAAGCTGTCTGCAGTGGAAAATTTCTTTTACAGCTATGTCATAAAAAATTCATATTTATGGTTTATAATGTACGAACTAATAAAGATAATCCGGAGGCTGGGATTCGCAATGGATAATAATCGCAACATACCGGGGCAGGAACAGGACAAGCGTGAGGCAAAGGAGTACAATCTGTACACGGAAAAGATAGTAAAAAAGCCCGGTAATAAGATTAAAAGAGCAGTGAAGCATGTGGCAAAGGTTATTGGTTCGGCAGTGATTTTCGGAGTAGTGGCAGGTCTTGTCATGTCGGTGGTGTATCCGACCGCGAAGAGATTTATCGGTGAGGAGGAGACTACGACAAGACAGGGGGCTGTGATACCGACGGACAGTCAGACAGATATATGGTCGGAGGATGAGACGGAACCGTCCGTGGATGAGACATCGGAGCAGGGGAGCAGTGAGTTCGCGGAGTCCGGGACGGAAATTTCTTCGGAAGATATATCGGATGTATCAGAAGAAGTAACGGATATGAACGGAGAGCAGCTTGTGTCTGTGATTGATGAGCAGATTAAGCTTGCGTTTGAAAACTATAATCCGGGAATTGAAGAATACGATTCTCTGTATGGCAGTGTGATAGGTGTCATTGAAGAAGCAAATAAGTCAATAGTATCCATTGAGGTATCACAGGATGGTACCACATGGGATTATATTTCCGATGCGGGAATAAGGGGCTTTATTGTGGCAGAGGACGATAAGTTCTTCTATATGGTGACGGTTAAGGAACTTGTTGAGAACAAGACGCTCTCGGTTATCATGGGAGACGGGACAATTACTTCCGGAGTGTATCTTACCGGGGATGCCACAACCAATCTTGCGGTCATAGCGGTGGATAAGAGCATATATGGCGGAAATATTCCTGACAGCGTTAAGACGGCTGCTCTGGGTAATTCCTATGTACTTAAGCAGGGCGAGCCGTTGATTGCGCTTGGCAATATATATGGACAGGGTGACATGGCCGTATATACGATGGCAGCATCGACTAAAAATACACTTATGGACACCGACTGCACTTACAGAATAATCGGAACCGACATTATTTCAGGTGCGGATGATACGGGAATAATTGTGAATACCAAAGGCGAAGTGATTGCGATAATCCCTTATCACAATGAAAACATGTCAGGGGAAATTATCAATACTTATGGAATTTCTGAGTTAAAACGCTTGATTGAAAGGCTGATTAATGGTAAAGTAACACCGTATGTCGGTATCAAGCCACAGACTGTGACCGCTGCAATGAAGGAAGCTTATGGCATGCCTGACGGTATATATGTGAGCAGTGTCGAGGCAGACTCACCTGCCTTTTATGCCGGAGTTCAGAGCGGTGATATAATAACATCGGTCGGAACGGAGAATGTTTCAACCACGAGGACGTTTCAGAATGTGCTCTTTACTATGGAGCCGGGGAACAGTGCTGTTATGTATATAAGCAGACCGGGTAAGGACGGATACCGCAATATAGAGATTACATTAGAATTAGGAGTAGAGCAGTAATGAGATATATTGACAGCCTTCATGAGGGCGAGAGAGTAACAAGTGTATATATGTGCAAGCAGAAGAATGCTGCCACAACCAAGAACGGTAAGCCGTATGAGAATGTGCTTTTACAGGATAAGACAGGTACCTTGGACGCTAAGATATGGGAGCCTAATTCCATGGGGATAGAGGAGTTTGAGGCACTTGATTTCATAGAGGTTCAGGGTGAAGTGACAGTGTTCAACGGTGCGATGCAGATGAGCATAAAGCGTGCAAGAAAGTGCAGTGAGGGAGAGTTCGATATGAAGGACTTCCTGCCTGTCAGCGGACGTGATATTGAGGAGATGTACGCTGAGCTCATGGCACTTAAGAATAAGGTCACAAATCCATATCTTGGCAGGCTTCTTAACAGCTTTTTCGTTGATGATGCAGAGCTTATTAAGGCGTTTAAATTTCATTCGGCAGCCAAGTCCGTACACCATGGCTTTGTCGGAGGCTTATTAGAGCATACTCTCGGCGTGACGACATTGTGCGACTGTTTTGCTGACCGTTATCCGATGCTCAACCGCGACCTGCTTCTTACAGGGGCAATGCTTCATGATATAGGCAAGCTCAGAGAGCTTTCGGATTTTCCTACAAATGACTATACCGATGACGGACAGCTCTTAGGACATATTGTTATAGGTGTCGAGATGATTGGAGAGCGTGCGAGGGAAATAGAAGGATTTCCTGCTAAGCTTGAGGCGGAGGTTAAGCACCTTATCGTCTCACATCATGGCGAGTTCGAGTACGGTTCACCGAAGAAGCCGGCAATCATGGAGGCATTTGCACTTAACTTTGCCGACAATATGGATGCAAAGATGGAGACGCTTAAAGAGCTTCTTTCAACTCCACAGGCACAGAGCGGAGAGTGGCTGGGCTTCCAGAAGATGCTCGACACAAATGTGAGAAAGACATTGGTATAGTATGAAAATGTGGCTGGAAGCAGGACTTTCAGGCAGTTTATAAAATAAAAGAGATGCGAGGCAGCGATTTTATATGAGCAGGCAGCGGAGCGGACTGCGAATATCATTGACAATCAGAGGGATAAATCATGGAAAAAAATCAGGAATGTATCATTAAAATAGAAGATATGTCCCATGATGGAGAGGGCGTAGGCAAGGTTGATGGCTACGCCCTTTTTGTTAAGGACACGGTAATAGGCGATGAAGTTCGCGTAAAAGTAATCAAGACCAAAAAGACCTACGGATATGCAAGGCTTATGGAGATAATCATGCCGTCGCCTTCCCGTGTACCGGCACGCTGTCCTATCGCAAGACAGTGTGGCGGCTGCAATCTTCAGGAGCTTGATTATGAGGTACAGCTTAAGTTCAAGAGAGGTATAATCGAGAACAATATAAAGAGAATAGGCGGTATAACGGACATAGAGGTTGAGCCTGTCATCGGCATGGAAAAGCCGTACTTTTACCGCAACAAGGCACAGTTTCCTGTGGGCGAAGACAAGGATGGAAACATCCGCATCGGTTTCTATGCGGGGCGCACCCATTCAATCATAGAGACTCAGACCTGCTATATCGGTGCACCTGTAAATGAGCTCATTGTGAATGCTGTCCGTGAGTTTATGCTTGAGAATAATGTAAGTGCTTATAATGAGGAGAAGGGGACGGGAATAATCCGTCATATTCTCATCCGCTGCGGATATACCACGGGAGAGATTATGGTATGTCCTGTAATCAACCGGAATAAGCTGCCGCATGCCGATAAGCTTGTCGACAAGCTTCTTTCACTTGATTTTTCAGGTATTACAGCCAACTCTGAGCTTATGAAGGAAGTAAACCCTAAAAATACAGGCACATGGCATATTAAGAGCATAATGCTCAATATAAACACTAAGAATACCAACGTGATTCTCGGCGACAAGTGTGTGACATTGTGGGGTAACTCATACATCGAGGATTACATTGGTGATGTAAAATATCATATATCACCGCTTTCATTCTATCAGGTGAACCCTGTTCAGACGAGAAAGCTCTACCAGACTGCACTCGACTACGCAGGACTGACCGGAAATGAGGTTGTCTGGGATCTCTACTGCGGAATAGGTACAATCTCGCTTTTCCTCGCAAAGCAGGCAAAGAAGGTCTACGGCGTAGAAATAGTTCCGCAGGCAATCGACGATGCGAAGGAGAACGCGCGTCTTAACAATATCGACAATGCGGAGTTCTTCGTCGGCAAGGCGGAGGAGGTTCTGCCTGACTTCTACGCGAAGGAGAGCGCACGCCTTGGCAAAAAACTGACAGCGGATGTCATTGTTGTAGACCCGCCGCGCAAGGGCTGTGACGAAGCACTCCTTGCGACCATGGTGCAGATGGAACCTGAGAGAATAGTGTATGTGTCGTGCGACAGTGCGACGCTTGCGAGAGATTTAAAGTACCTGTGTGGGAACGGATATGAGATTAAAAAATGTGTCGGATGTGATATGTTTCCACAGGGGGTGCATGTGGAAACCGTTTGTTTACTCTCGCGAAAAGCCTCAGTTTAAGCGGGTTTCCGGGCTTTTATGCAAAATATGAACCTGTGTTTTTAGCAGGAAAATATGAGAATTTTTAAGTGTTTTAATAGGGGTGTTAAAAATTCCGCGCAATGAGCTTTGTGCGCCGAGATTTTATCGGACTAAAGCTGTGCGCGGATTTTTTAACTAAATTACGACTGATTATTCTTATATCTGAATAATATGATTGACAATATTCAGATATGTGAATATAATAGATGTTAGATAGGAGGTTGCTATGAGCTTACTAACATCAAATGAAATGAGTAAAATCTGGGGCATATCACCGCGTCGAATTGCTATCTTATGCAGCGAAGGTCGAATTGCTGGTGCGATGAAAAAGGGTAAAACTTGGTTGATACCGAATGATGCACCGAAACCTGTTGATGGGCGGAAGACGGATGACGATCTTGATACAGATAATAATGAAAAGGAAAGAGGAAGACGCATGAAAGATGTAATTGATTATGCTACAGGAAAAATTGTGCATGACAATCCGGAGGAGGCGTTCAGACAGGAGTTTGAGCACATCCTGATAGATGATTTGGGATATCCTAAGGAAAATATTGATATTGAAGTCATTATTCAACGTGGTGCAAATAGAAATGCTGAAGAAGCAGATATTGTAGTTTATAAAAATGCTGATCATAGGCAAGAGAATGCATACATTGTAATAGAAATAGAAACGCCAAAGAAAACGTACGATTTGCAGGCCATGTCATATATCACAGCTACAACTGCACCTTACGCAGTATGGTATGCTGGAATGGAAAAAAATAGCAAAGGCCCTTTTTATCATTATAGGGATATGGCTGTTGATCCAACTGACTTCAAATTAATCCCCACTTTGCCTAGATATGGAGAAACGCAGGAGACAATAGGTAAATACAGAAAGGGAGATTTAAAACCAGCAAAAGCGCTTAAATTGACATTCGAGCGTATGTATTATCACTTATATGGAACTGGACCAATCAAGAGAGAAGAGAATATTGCTGTAGAAATTATAAAAATGTTATTCTGTAAAATTATCGATGAGCTTGCACCAGAGGATTTATGTGAATTTAGAGCTACTCCGACAGAATTGACATCTGATAAGGGGAAAAAAGAGATTCGAAAACGTATCGATAATTTGTACTCTAAATTATTGAGTGATCCAGAATTTGGAGAAATGTTTAAGGATGAATCACTGGAGTATGACGACGATTCTATAGCATACATCGTATCAATTTTACAAGGTATTTCATTAACTGACGAGGAGACAAATACAGATGCACTTGGAGATGCTTATGAGGTGTTACTTCCTTCGGCGCTAAAGGGTGAAAGTGGACAGTTCTTCACACCAAGGGAAATTGTACGGTTTGCTATTGAAGTTATTAATCCTGATTACAAGAAAAATGAAAAGATTCTTGATACAGCATGTGGATCCGCAGGATTTCTTTCTGTAGCTCTGGAATCAATCAGAAGGCAGATTGCAAAATTATATGAAACTAGAGGTTTTTCAAAAGAGAAATTAAGATCGTTATTAAAGGACTATTCAGGTAAATATGTGTTTGGTAGCGATATTGATCCTTTGCTGTACAGAATTTCAAAGTCTTATATGGCTATTATGGGTGAAGGAAAAGGTAATATTTATAATTTGGATTCTTTGGATTTGTATGATAAGCTGGATGAGAATTTCAAGAAACAAATATCAAAGAATAGCATTGATGTAATTACTACTAATCCTCCTTTTGGAACACAGATAAAAGATACCCGTAAAGAAGTATTAGCAGCGTATGATTTGGGACATAAAATTGTTGACGGGGAACCAATCTCGGAGTTACTGGATGGACAGGATCCGGATAAATTGTTTGTAGAGCGCGATATTTCATATTTGAAAGATGCAACAGATAGTAGTGATGGCGGACGTATGGTAATTGTCTTACCAAAGCAAAATTTATCAGGAGCAAATGAGGATTCTGTAGAATTTAGAAAATGGTTATTGAAGAGAGTGCAGATTACAGCTGTAATTGACCTGCCGAGGGAAGCATTTCAACCGCATACAGGAACAAAAACTTCATTGATATTTTTGAAAAAAGTGAAAAATATTCCTGATAGTTATCCGGTATTTATGGCGGTGTCTGAAGCTGTAGGGCATGATAGAAGAGGTCTGTCACTTTATAAAAAAGATGATAATGGTAATGACCTATTAGATGACAATAATGAAAAAGTGATATGGAATGATCTGCCAGAGATATTAGCTAAGTATAAGGAATATGAAAAGAGAGGTTCTATAAGCGATACACAGAATGGTGGACCAAGTTGTTTTGTTATAGATTCGCAAGAAATTCTGAGTGATCCAGCCAGAAGAATTGATGCATGGTACTGGGATCCTAATAAGAATAATATTGCAAAACAGTTGGAAGAATCTGTTGGTGATGAAATAAAGGAAATTGTTAGATTAGGTGACTTGGTTGTTGATAATGGCATCTTCTATCCTGGCAGACATAAAAGAAATTATGTTGAGCCAGGCGACAATAGTGTACCATTTTATTCCGGAACACAGATTTTACAAGTGAGACCATTTGACATTAAGTATCAACCTAAGGATTACACCCCAGCAAGAAAACATTTTGTAGAGAAGGATTGGATTCTTATCACTAGATCGGGTTCCACAGGACGTGTTGTTATGGTAACAGATAGCATGGCTGGAACTATGGTAACAGAACATGTTATTAGAGTGATTTGTGATCCAGAATTAATTGATCCTTATTATGTATATGCATATTTGGCAACAGAGGATATTGGAAAAGTTCTATTAGAGAAAGGAATATATGCATCTGTTGTAGATCATATAACGCCAGAATTTGTAGCAACAATTCCAGTGCCAAGATTGGCACCGGAAAGAGAAAAGGAAATTGCAGATAGAGTTCGTCAGGCAGAAAAAATGCGAGACCAAGCAAATAAAGACTTTGTGTTTGAGAGAAACCAAATAGAGAAAATTATGTTTGAAAATATGAAAAATTAGTCATCATAATTTGGGTTCCATAAGACTATGTAAATACTCTTATTGTTTGCATCGGGCAGTTCCCATATTTGAATGTCGAGCTGTCCCTGCATTTTTAGCTTTTCAACGAATTTTTTTGCGTTTTTCTTATGCTTAAATTTTTTTTGCTTCATATTTAAAAGCGCCTCCTTTCTTTGGGTGTAGGTATATTCGCTCTAAAAGGAAGGAAAATCAAGTATAATTTAGGAAAGAAATATAATAAGTGTTTAAGACTTAAACGAGCAGAAAAGTAGGAGGTGACAAAGTGGCATACGGAAAATCAATAGAACTGTTCCTCGTGAATGGAACGGCAGATAGTCTCATTACAGCAGAACTTTCTAACTGGAACGGAAAGGCTATAAAGATACCGAGAATAGAAGTGCCTGGTTGTGCTAGAGATGATACAACACAGCCGGGAGTATATTTCTTGTTTTGCAAGGATGATGATGGCTCTGACTTGGTTTACATAGGTGAAGCTGAAAATGTAAAGGAACGCCTTATGCAGCATATTAGGGACTATCAAAGTGAGAAAGAAACATACTACTGGAGTACGGCGGTTTTATTTATTGGTAGAGACCTTAATAAGGCTTTGATTAGATATCTGGAAAATAAATTAGTTGAGATTGCGCGAATGTCTAAAAGATACCAGGTACTTACCAAAAACACGTATAAAAATACCGTTCTGAAAGAATCACAAATAGCGACAATGGATGAATTTATTGAAAATATTAAGGTTCTGATCAATGCACTCGGATATAAAGTTCTTGAGCCTCTTGGTCATATGGACGTTGGCAGTTCTGATATGGATGATGGTATTTTCTATATTGCTACTAATGCGGCTACAGCATCCGGAAGGGTTACATCAGAGGGATTCGTACTTTTTGCCGGAAGCAAAATCAATGAAAAGACTGCCGAAAAGTCACTTAGTAATGGGGCAAAAAATATGCGTAAGCAATATTTAGAAAGTGATAGAATTAAGGACTATGTCGTTCAGGAGGATTTGTTGTTTTCAAGTTCGTCTGCAGCAGCCGATTTTGTTCTTGGTTACAGCGTAAGTGGACCTAAAACGTGGAAACTTAAAGATGGTCGTTCACTCAAGGAAATTGAAAGTGAAGAAGCTGGAGAAGAAGTTACTCGGGATTAAGCAGGTGTGAAGGTGAGGTGCATACGATGGAAGCAGACTTTTGGAAACAGGAATGTAATTTTGTAATATACAAGGGATATTTTCAAACAAATGGAATGCTTGAGTATGCGATAAAAAGAGAGTGGTCGGTTCAGCGGAATAATGTAAAGTATCAGATAAAAATAGAAACATTGGTAAATAACAAAACTGTTCAAATAACGACGGATGGCCATGTTACGATAAAGAAATTATTCCGGATGCTTTGTAATATCCTCAGCTATGAGTGTTTATATGATGGTAGATTTTTTGCGGCAGAAAGTATTCTGGTTGATAATGTGGAATATGTATCGAAATTTAATGAGTGTATGTTAGCATATTATTCCGGAAGTAATTATTATACTAAATTCTCACAGCCTATGAATGATACCAAATATAAGAATGGATTTTGTGCCTGGGAGCGCTTTGATAAAGAATATCGGTTGATGAACCAGATGTATCATAATATGGGTTATGGGAAAGGAATTACATCCGATTTGAGATTGGCACTATTGACAGAAGTATCTGAGCCCTTGTCAAAATTGTTGGAATCAAAGAAGCTACTTTCAATAGAAAAGGAGACTCCAGTTAGAATACAGAAAATAACATGCCCAAATTGTGATGGCAACTTTGAGCGAGAAATTAAGTTGGATGCAACTTTCGCAGATAAAATAAGAGCGATAATAAGTAATTATGGAAATGACGTGATCTTTTCTGGTGATGATATTGACACAATCATCAAGAGAACAGTGAATACCAGAAATAAACTATTGCATGTGAACTACAAAAAGAAAGAAATTTTGTCAGGTGGAGAGTGCGGGTTTTATGTAAAGAAATATGTAGACATGTATCGTGTTGTTCTTATGAAGTATCTGGGAATATATTCCGAGGATAACCAGAAAGAATTAGAGGTCAGTATAAAGAAGTTTAACGAGAACTTTCCGCAGTTACGCATAAAAAAGAAACGGGCTCGAAAAAATAAAACAAATTGACAACAGAATAAATGTTCGATATAATAACTCTAGGTTCGCTACCTAGGGTTTTTATATTTTGTTAAACAGGCCGATCAATATTAATCCCGGTATTGGAGGTGTGATTGACATGGAACTGGAAGAGTGCATCAAGGATAACTTTGATGAGTCACTTCGTGTGTATATTCAGTCTCAAGAATATACCCGACTTAAGCAGCAGGAAGATAGGCTGTTATCATATTTGCAAGCAGGGTTAAGTGATGTGCAGAAGCAGCAACTTGGAGCATACATGGACGCAACTACGGAAGTACATAGTGCATTAGCGTCTCAGGCTTACGTGAATGGAGTTGTTGATGGTATCGCTTTACGAGAGAAGGTAACAGCAAAATAGGTTGTAAGGATGACCAGCTTTGATTTCCCTTTGAGCTGGCCTTTTCTTTTGTAGGAGGCATTTATGGCAGCAGGATATAAAGCAGGCGATAAAGCCTATATTGTAGAAAGTAATAGGATAGTCCGGGAGTGTACGGTGGTGCGCCCGGCTGGAAATTTGATTATTATAAGATTTGAAAATGGCGGTGGGATCCAGGTAAACAAGAATAGGTTGTTTGCCACAAAAGAAGCTGCAGAGGAGAGCATATCAAAGGCCGAGCCAAAGCCGGTGGTAGCACAGCAGCGAGGGTATCGTTCACCTTATGATTATTGGCATTAAAATAGGCTAGTGAATTCCAGTTTGGTTTTCACTAGCTTTCTGTCTTTTCTGTATTCTATTTTTCATAGGCTTCTTCTCTGGAATAGCCTCGTTCAATACCAGCATCGTAAGATGCCTCGGCAAGACAGGCATATTCATCTGATAAATGATTGAGGAGACGGGTAAAGTATGCCTTCATGTGGTCCGGCAACTGCTCTCGAAAGAGCTCAATTTCCTCATTGTTTCGGGTGTGCATAGCCTGGTATTGGCCTGACTTGGTGAAGGACTGCATGTCCTCGTCGTAGTGGTTCATAGAGTCATTATATTTAAGCATGGTTATACCTCCGTTGCAAAATCTTAAGTTTACAGTTACATAGCTAATATAAGATTTGCATCATCGGTATTGCCTCTATGGAAGCGGGTTACCAGGTAAATCTTGCGCGTTAATTCTGAGTGTTCCAGGAACGCATTCACGATATGCTTTAAATCCTGCGTATCGCACAAATTAAGATCATAGTGAATTGCAACGGTAACAACATAGTCTCTCGGATCAATGCCAAGAACTGTTTCAAATGCATTAAGAAGTGCACGCAGGAACTTCTCGTAGATGTCGTTTACGATTTCACTTATCATTTTTGCTATTCCACCAGTACCGGCAAATAACTCGATTGTTCTAGTTGTATCTGATTCACAGTTGCGCTTAATGATTTGCATATCGTATCTCCTCCTTTCTCGTAAGTTTTCTATGAAAATTATATCATCATATTCATTTTTATGCTGCACCAAACAGTGACATCAATTGTGTTTCATATTCAGTGTAGTAAGGGCTGCAGCTTAACCACTTGACGTAGCGCTCAAGGCAGTAGCCGGACATCTCCCATGAGACATGGAAAGTGCGGCATAAGTCATCCTGGTTTGCGCATGCATAGTAGTCAATCATCGGCGGTGGCGCAAGGCTGTATGCCGCATAAAAGTTGGCTTCTGATTCCTTGTAATTGTCAGGCTTGTCAATGTCCTCATCCAGATGGCCAAGCCTTATATGTCCGATTTCGTGCATGATTGTAAAATGCACGCGACTGTCGTCAATATCGCTGGAATCATTGTAATAAATATTGTAGGTGTACATACCAGTTTCCTGGTTGTAATCGAGCTCGGAACAACCGTCCTTGCTAATACAGTGACACTCGATTCTTTTTCCTACTGGAAGAGAAGAATATGGTACCACATTGTAATGTAATGTCTCGGCAATATCGAATGCGTTGAGTGGGAATGTATGTACATCACATTCTTCAAACATATCGATAATGTCAGCCTTAATTTCTTCATAGCGTTCGTTGGCTAGGCGGACGCCTCTGTGCTGTCGCAAGATCATCAATACTTTTGTTCTATCCTTTCCTAGTTCTCGTCGGACTCAAGTAAAGCATTGATAAGTTCACGTCTCTGTTTTGGAGACATCTGAGATGCGTTTCTGGCAATCAGTCTGTGAATCTGATAGTATTCGGATTCAAAGTCACCGGTGCCGGAACCTTCCCCATTTAATAGGAAATCAGTGGTTGTGTGAAGGGCAGTGGCAATATTAGCCAGAGTAGTTCCCTTTGGAACACGATCGCCTTTGATATAACGAGACATAGACACTTCAGTGATGCCAGCCTTATCTGCGAGCTCTCTTTGAGTCATGTTATATTGTGTCAATAATTCAGCGATTCGACCTCCTAAGTTTTGTGCCATTTGTTTTTCCTCATTTCTAATTTAGATTTGCATATGCTCTGCGTTGCTTTAAGGCGCTGCGTCTGGGCATTGTGCAGTGTTTGTTTTTACATCATTTTTTGTGGGCTTAAAAAATTATTATTATTCACTCCGCACTCTTCGCGGCATTCTTCTTATACAATATTGTGCCCTAACTTACCATTTTTATAAACACTGGTTTGTTGCTCGCATGACTGTCCATGTCGTCTCGCACTACAGAATTCCAGCAAATTCAGTATTTCTTTGCTTTTTTCGTAGTATATTATTTTTAAATTCATTTTTATGTGAATCACTGAATTTACCAAAAGTATAACGCAGCTTACCGAAAATGTCAATAGAAAATAAATTTTTGGAAAGTTTTTTGTGGCTGAAAGCCTTGATTTTACTAGACTTATGAGATATTGAGGTAAAACAAATGGTAAAATCAGTGTTGACAACTTACCGTTTGTTATATAGAATAGGCTCATAACTTAAACGAACGGGAGGTGAGATGATGAATGTTCGATTACTTAAAGCCAAGCGCGTCGAGCGCAATGTCAAACAAAAAGACCTGGCTATTGTACTCGGTATTACCGAGAAGGCCATGTGTCAAAAAGAATGTAGCGAAGTGAATAAGTTCAAAGCTGAGGAGATGGTTGAAATCGTCAAGGCACTTAACTTATCATTTCCAGAATTCGATGCAATTTTTTTTGATCACGAGCTTACCAAATGTTTAAGACGAAACATTAGAGCTTAAACAAAATGGTAACACAACGGTAAAGAATAAGGAATGCAATCAACCGGTGCCCTGGAAAGCTAATGGATGATGAACATTCCAAATCTGATTAGAGTCAGTATAGCACACTGGCGATGGAAAGGAAAGAAGATTTTTATGGATAAGATTTTTATTTGCTCTCCATATAGAGGAGACGAGAAAAAGAACCTTGAGAATGTAAAACGATATTGCAGAGATGCTGCTTACGAAGGTATTCCGATTGCACCACATTTATACTTCACACAGTTTCTGGATGAGAAGTATGACCGCTATAAGGGAATGCGCTGGGGCAAGGCACTGCTTGCTGAATGTAAAGAGATGCGTGTTTATGCGGATGAGGTGTCCGAGGGCATGATCGAAGAAATTCAGGAAGCTCGTAAGCGTAAGATTCCTATCAAGTTCTTCAACTCTGATATGGAAGAAATCAAGTACGATGCCCTGATCATCAACAATCGTATCGGCATCGGATATAAGCAGATTATTGAAGATACGGTAAATCCTGGCGGCAGCAGACATATCTGTCCATACGCAGGACAGTGTGAAAAGGGCTGTGCGAAGGCTCCGGAAAAGAGTGAGCCGGTTGTTAGTAAGCCAGAAGATAAGCCAGTAACTGTAAACACCAAAGGAAGTGATTGGAGATCAAAACTCCTTGCTCATTTCTCTCGTGGACATTAAGGAGGTAGCGTATGACACCAATTGAAGCAATTAACAATGTGGCCAAAGCATACCAGGATTTAGCAGTGGTGCTTATGGCAGTAGCAGATAAAACAATCGGAGTTCCAGTAGCGCAGGCAATGACAGTAGATGCTGATAAACCGGTAGAGGAACCTAAAAAGGAAGCGGCACCAAAGACAGCTAAGGTTAAGGAGTCGGAGGAAGTTATCACCATCGAGCAGGTGAGAGCAGTGCTTGCAGAAAAGAGCCAGGCTGGATTTACAGCGCAGGTGAAAGCTCTTCTTGAGAGCTTCGATGCAAATAAGTTGTCCGCAGTCAAGCCGGAAGATTATAAGGATCTGATGGCAGCAGCGCAGGATATTAAGTAGGAGGTGCGACATGGGTGATTTTAAGAGAGGCGATATCGTATTCGTCGACAATCCAATCAAAAAGCCACATGGCCATGTAGTCTGTGGTAATCACCCTGCTGTGGTGATTCAGAACCAGGCAGGAAATGACCATTCAGGGAATCTGATTGTAGCGTACCTTACTTCACAGATTAAGAAGTTGGAACTTCCAACACATATTGTGTTACAGCATTATTCCGGACTTCGTAAGGTATCCGTTCTTCAGGCAGAGCAGCTTGCCACTATTGATAAAGGTGATGTGATTTCAGTAACCGACCATCTTACCGACGCTGATATGGCCAGGGTAGATCAGGCCCTTCTTGCATCACTTGGATTGGAGGTGAGTGCCTAATGCCACCAGAGGCACACAGTGTTCTTGGTGCATCGGCAGCGGACAGATGGATGAATTGCACGCCATCTGCCCAGCTCACTGCCGGTATGGAGGACGAGACAACAACCTTTGCTGCAGAGGGAACCGCAGCACATGCTCTTTGTGAATGGAAGGTGCGAAAGGCACTGAAGATGAGAGCAGGCAGGAGACCAACTTCTGATTATTGGACTGATGAGATGGAGGAGTTTACTGATGATTACAGGGATTTCATTATGGACCTGGTAGGACAGGCCAAACTTACCTGCAAGGATCCTGTGACACTCATTGAGCAGCATCTTGATTTCTCATGTTATGTTCCAGACGGCTTTGGTACCGGTGACTTCCTTTTAGTCGCGGATAAGGAATTGAATGTAGTGGATTTCAAGTATGGAAGGGGCGTGGCAGTCTATGCAGATCACAATCCGCAGATGATGTTATATGCCCTGGGAGCTTTGAATCTCTTTGATTGTTTGTACGATATCGAGCAGGTCACAATGACCATCTTCCAACCAAGACTCTCCAGCATTTCCACTTGGACGATTAGTGCCGAGGAGCTCTATAAATGGGCTGAGGAAGTATTAAAGCCAAAGGCCGAGCTTGCTGCTAAGGGAGAAGGAGAGTTTATTTCTGGATCCTGGTGCAGATTTTGTAAAGCAAGAAATACCTGCAGGGCCAGAGCAGAGAGCTTTTTGGAACTTGCAAAAATGGAGTTCCAGCCGCCCGTACTTTTATCGGATGAAGAAGTTGCTGAGGTAATTGAGAAGGCGGACGAGCTTTCCAAGTGGGCCAGTGATGTTATGGCGTATGCCCAGGCAGAGGCCATTGAGAATGGTAAGCACTGGAATGGATACAAGCTCGTAGAAGGTAGGTCCACCAGACGATTCACTGATGAGAAAAAGGTAGAGGAGGCTGCCAAGGGTGCCGGTTATACGGACATCTATAATAAGTCCCTTATTACCTTGACTGCTTTTGAAAAGCTCATGGGTAAGGATATCTTCAACGAGGTGCTGGGCTCATATGTCACAAAGCCAGCAGGAAAATTAACGCTCGTTCCGGTGAGCGATAAAAGACCGGAAGTAACAGTTAACACAGTAAATGATGAATTCCAGGAGGATTAGTATTATGGCAAAGATTATGAATGGTAACAGAGTAGTAACTAACGAGGTAAGACTTTCTTATGCAAATGTGTTCACACCAAAGTCAATCAATGGTGGTGATGAGAAGTACAGTGTGTCCCTCATTATTCCGAAGTCCGACACAGAGACAATCGCCTTAATCAATAAGGCAATCGACCAGGCAATCACAGACGGTGTTTCAAAGTTTGGTGGTAAGAAGCCGAACAAGGCAGCACTTAAGCTCCCACTTCGTGATGGTATCGAAAAGGATGACGAGGCATACGAGGACGCATACTTCATCAACTGCAATTCAAAGACAGCTCCTCAGATCGTAGATCTTAACCGTCAGCCTATCACAGATGAGACAGAAGTGTATTCTGGTTGCTATGCAAGAGTCAGCATCAACTTTTATGCCTTCAACACAAATGGCAATAAGGGTATCGCATGTGGACTTGGAAATATCCAGAAGACCAGAGATGGTGAGAGCCTTGGTGGTGGCAGAGTTTCTGCTAACGATGACTTTGGCGATGGTGAGGACGATTTCCTCGGTTAATAACAATTAAAGAGTGTCAGATGGAAGCCGGGAGGATAACACCTCCTGGTGATCCAATCAACCGCTTAGAAAGTAAGAAAGGTGATTAGCATGAAAAGAATGAATATTGATATTGAAACTTATAGTGAAGCAGACTTATCTAAGTCAGGAGTTTACAAGTATGTAGATGCTCCTGGCTTTGAAGTGCTGCTTTTTGGTTATTCCGCAGATGGTGGTCCGGTGAAGGTAATCTCTCTAGCAGAAGGGGAGGAACTACCACAGAAAATAAAGGAAGCGCTGCTTGATGATACGGTTCTCAAATTTGCCTTCAATGCACAGTTTGAGCGTGTTTGCTTAGAAAAGTACCTAGGTGTACACCTGGCTCCGGACGCATGGCGCTGTACGATGGTGGCTTCCTTGTACTTAGGGCTTCCGGGCTCTCTGGCGCAAGTTGGCGCGGTCCTTGGCGTTGAGAAAAAGAAGTTAGAAACCGGTAAGGATTTGATTAAATTCTTCTCTGTACCATGTAAGCCAACCAAGACAAATGGTGGAAGGACCAGAAACCTTCCAGAGCATGACAGAGAAAAGTGGCAGCAATTTATTACTTACAATGCCAGAGACGTTGAAACAGAAATGGATATTATGGAGAAGGTGGCAAGGTTCCCGGTTCCAGATTTCCTTTGGAAACAATATGCACAGGATCAGCGCATCAACGATTTAGGCATTGAGCTTGATATGGCCCTGGTAACGCAGGCCATTAAATGTGATGAGGAGTCCAGGGAGCGATATTTAAAAAGAGCCCAGGAGCTTACGGGACTAGAAAATCCAAACTCACCCATTCAGTTAAAAGAGTGGATTTTGTCAAATGGTGTCGAAATGGAGACTCTTACAAAAGCAGAGGTGGCTTCAGTTATGGAAACAGCAACCGGACCGGTAAAGGAAGTGTTAGAGCTTAGGCAGCTTCTTTCCAAGTCCAGCGTGAAAAAATATGTGGCAATGGAGACCTGCCGCTGCAGCGATGGAAGGGCACATGGACTGTTGCAGTTTTATGGAGCTAACAGAACGGGCCGCTGGGCAGGCAGACTTGTGCAGGTGCAAAACCTCCCACAGAACCATATTCCTGATTTGGCGGTAGCAAGAAATCTGATAAAGAGTGGTTGCTTTGAAGCAGTAGAGCTTTTGTACGATTCTATTCCAGATACCCTTTCCCAGCTTATTCGTACTGCATTTGTGCCGAGAGAAGGCTGTAAGTTTATGGTAGCTGACTTTAGTGCAATTGAGGCCAGGGTAATTGCATGGCTTGCTGGGGAGAGCTGGCGTCAGGAAGTTTTTAGGAACAACGGTGATATCTATTGCGCATCTGCCAGTCAGATGTTTGGTGTTCCGGTTGAAAAGCATGGTGTCAATGGAGAGCTGCGTCAGAAAGGTAAGATCGCAGAACTGGCACTTGGATATGGTGGTGGCGTTGGAGCGATGATCAGCATGGGTGCTATTGATATGGGGCTTGCTGAGGAAGAATTGCAGCCGATTGTGGATTCCTGGAGACAGAGTAATCCGGCCATCGTAAAGCTGTGGTGGGATGTGCATAGATGTGTCATCAAAGCAGTAAAGGATAAGCAGCCACAGATTTATAAGTGTCTGACCTTTGAATATCAGTCCGGCATGTTGTTTATTGGCCTGCCAAGTGGAAGAAGGCTCGCCTATGCAAAGCCAAGCGTATATCGCAATGATTATGACAGAGACGAGATTGCCTATATGGGTGTAGATGCCACAAAGAAATGGGGAAAGATCAATTCCTACGGACCAAAGTTTGTGGAAAACATTATTCAGGCGATGAGTAGAGATGTTTTGGCAGAAGCAATGGAGCGCTTGGAAGCAGCAGGTTATGACATTGTTATGCATGTGCATGATGAGGCTGTCATTGAAGCTCCGAGAGATGCAGTTCTTGATGATGCGTGTCGGATTATGTCGAAAACACCCGATTGGACACCAGGACTGATCTTAAACGCAGCGGGATATGAATGTGAATTTTATCAGAAAGATTAAGGAGGAAGCGGTATGACCGTAAATGTAAATAGAACTTTTAGAGAGCTTAGGAGCCTTAAGGGGAAGATTCCTAAAAATACTTATCAGTCCATTAAAGGACAGATTTTGTCAGGAAATGTCGAAGGTGCCAATATTGGCATCTATCGTATCAAACGAGAATTAGCGAAGGAGGCAGCAGGTTATGAGAATAGCAGTAGGAAATAGCAGAATGGATAAGAAGTGGAAGAACAAGGAAATGTCTTGGGAGGACTTTAAGCAGAAGTGTTCCCAGACCATTCGTACCACTGAGACCATTTCAGAATATCGAAAGATGAGTAAGCCGGCACAGGATAATACCAAGGACGTCGGTGGTTTTGTGGGTGGCGCACTGAAAGGTGGTAAGCGTAAGAATGGGTTTGTGGAAGGCAGATCACTTCTGACCTTAGACCTGGATCATGCAGCGCCGGGTGTATGGGATGCAATCACTATGTTTTTTGATTTTAAGTGCCTCATGTATTCCACCCATAAGCATGCACCAGAGGCTCCTCGTGTCAGATTGATTATCCCGCTTTCTAGGGAAGTATCTGCAGAGGAATATGCGCCGGTATCCAGAATGGTTGCAAAGGATATTGGTATGGAGCAGGTGGACGATACCTGCCATGAAGCAGCCAGACTTATGTATTGGCCTTCCACCAGCAGCGATGGAGAGTTTTTGTTTGAGGCCCAGGACGGACCAATGTTAAATCCGGATACTATCCTTGCACGCTATAAGGATTGGAGGGATACCAGCGAGTGGCCTATGAGTTCCCGCCAGTCTGAAATTGTAAAGAGGACCATCGCAAAGCAAGCGGATCCGCTGGAAAAGGAAGGAATGGTCGGTGCGTTTTGTAGAGCCTATACCATTGAGGAAGCAATTGATACTTTTATTTCAGACATTTATAAGCCATCCGCTATGGCTGGAAGATATGATTATATTCCTGCGGACAGTAGCGCTGGTGTAGTTATTTATGATGATAAGTTTGCCTACTCCCATCATGCAACGGATCCTGCGTGTGGGCATCTGATGAATGCCTTTGATGTGGTGAGGGTTCACAAGTTTGGTTCTTTGGATGATAAGGCCAAAGTGGATACGCCGCCAACGAAGCTGCCATCATATAAAGCAATGGTAGATTTTGCAATTAAGGATGAGAAGGTAAAACTGCAGCTTGCAAAGGAGCGTGAGATTCAGGCAGGCGATGATTTTGATGATAAGTTACAGGACGATAACTGGCAGACACTGCTGGAGCTTGATAAGAATGGTGATATTAAAGAGTCCCTTCTTAACTTCTTTACTATTTTGCGTCATGACAAGAGATTGCAGGAGATTTGTTATAACGAACTTTCCTGTGCAATTTCTGTAAGAAATGATGATCTGCTTCCTTGGGAGCAGATTAAACCAGGCTGGTCTGATTCTGATTTGGCGTCACTTTCCATTTATCTGGATGGCGTGTACCACATCTTCAGTCCTACAAAATTAAAGAATGCGCTCTTAAAAGCATCTGCGGAGAGATCCTTTCATCCAATCAAAGAATACCTGGAAGCACTGCCAGAGTGGGACGGAACCAAGCGCCTAGAGACTTTGCTTATTGACTATCTGGGAGCAGAGGATAATTCCTATGTGCGTGCGGTCACAAGAAAGACACTCACTGCAGCGGTGGCTAGGGTATTCGAACCGGGTGTGAAATTTGATACCGTTTTAGTCCTTTCCGGTCCGCAGGGTATTGGTAAGAGTATGATTTTTGCAAAGCTGGGTTCCATCTGGTTTTCCGATTCTCTTACCATTTCGGATATGAGGGATAAGACCGGTGCAGAGAAGCTCCAGGGATTTTGGATTATGGAGATTGGTGAGATGAACGGTATCAAGAAGGTAGAAGTGGAGACTGTCAAGAGCTTTGCTTCTCGCCAGGATGATAAGTTTCGTGTCGCTTATGGAACTGTGGTTGAAAACCACCCTCGCCAGTGTATTATCTGTGGAACTTCCAATAGTCAGCACTTTCTTCGTGATGTGACAGGTAACCGTCGTTTCTGGCCGGTACAGGTAACAGGCCAGTGCGAGAAGCATCCTTGGGATTTGGATAAGGCTACCTTGGACCAGGTTTGGGCGGAGGCACTTTCTTTATACAATGCCGGTGAGGAGCTGATCTTAAAAGGAGCAGACGCAGTATCTGCTTATGAACAGCAGCAGGAAGCTCTGGAAAATGATGATAGAGAAGGACTGGTGCGAGCATACCTTAATACGCTGCTTCCGGAGGACTGGCAAAAGATGACTCTGTCCGAGCGCCGCATGTACTTGTCAGGGGACGAGTTTACCAGCCAGGGTAAACCAGGTGTTGTAGCTCGTGAGAAGGTCTGCAATTTGGAGATTTGGGCTGAGTGTTTCTCTAAGGATCCGGCATCCATTAAGAAGCAGGATAGCTATGAGCTTAATGCGATTATGGCAAAGATTGATGGTTGGAAGCGTTACGACGGGAATAAGTCCGGCAAATTATCATTCCAAAGCTATGGCTCACAGATCGCTTATGTAAGAGATGAGGACGCGGTAGCGGAAGCAGTGGTTTCGTAAGATGCCAAACAAGGCTATTTCTTATGTGCTTTATTATGGCGCAACCGTCGGAAATGGCTATGGAAATAGAAATGGCGTTAGCATAGAAGATACAAGGCTCCTAGGCTTCCTATTTCCGTATTGCTTATTATTTATAAAAGTTATGTATGTATATAAATAAGAGAAAGCAAGAACGTGTATATAACACGTATAGGGGATAGAAAGTTTTTAGGGGTAAAGCAATAGCAAGTAAGCAATGGAGGTTTTATGAGAGAAAAAGAAGTTGAGGCAGCTCTTGTAAAGGCTGCAAAGAAAAGGAATGGTGTGGCTCTGAAGTTTGTAAGTCCGGGCCTTTCAGGTGTTCCAGATAGATTGGTGCTTCTTCCGGATGGAAAGATAGGTTTTATTGAGTTGAAGGCACCAGGGAAAAAGATGCGTCTGCTCCAGGAAAAGAGAAAAAGTCAATTGGAGAGATTAGGATTTTTAGTATTCTGCCTGGATAGCAAAGAGGAAGTTGAGGTGATGCTTGATGCAATACAAGCCGCATGATTACCAGACCTACGCTGCTGAGTTTATCATCGCGCATCCAGCCTGCGGATTATTACTTTCAATGGGACTTGGAAAAAGTGTGATAAGCCTGACAGCGCTGTGGGAACTGGCTCTTGATTATTTTGAGGTGGGCAGAATTTTGGTGATAGCACCATTAAGGGTTGCCAGAGATACCTGGCCAAAGGAAATTGAAAAGTGGGATCACTTAAGGGGCCTGACCTATTCTGTGGTGGTTGGCTCTGAAAAGGAAAGACGCGAAGCACTGTCGAAGCCAGCATTTATTTATATCATCAACCGAGAGAATGTCTCCTGGCTGGTGGATAATAAATTATTTTATTTCGACTGCATCTGTATTGATGAGCTGAGTTCCTTTAAGAGCCACCAAAGTAAAAGGTTCAAATCACTGAGGAAGGTTCGTCCCCAGGTAAAACGTGTAATTGGACTGACCGGCACACCTACACCAAATGGGCTGATTGACCTTTGGGCACAGATCAATTTACTTGATATGGGTGAGAGACTTGGAAGATTTATTGGTGGATACAGGGAGCGATACTTTATGCCGGATAAAAGAAATCGTGATGTGATATTTTCCTACAAACCGAGAGAGGGTGCGGAGGATGCGATCTATAAAAAGATTTCTGATATTTGTGTGAGTATGCAGGCAACAGACCATTTAAATATGCCAGAACTTATCATGTCCAATGTGGAAGTTACCATGAATGAAAAAGAGCGTGCGATGTACGATAGTCTGAAAGCAGATTTGATCCTGCCGATGGAAGGTGGAGATATTGATGCGCAGTCAGCAGTCGGACTTAGCAATAAGCTCCATCAGATGGCAAACGGAGCAGTTTACGATGAGAACGGGAAAGTCAGAAAAATCCATGATAGAAAGTTAGATGCCATCGAGGACTTAATCGAAGCTGCCAATGGAAATCCGGTCATGATTGCATATTGGTTTAAGCACGACAGGGAAAGATTGATGGAGCACTTTGCAGCAGTTCCGATTGATAAATCTGAGGACATCACCAAATGGAATAAGGGTGAGATTCCGGTGGCGCTGATTCATCCAGCAAGCGCCGGTCATGGACTTAATCTTCAGGAAGGCGGCTGCCATCTCATTTGGTTTGGCCTTACCTGGAGTCTGGAACTTTACCAGCAATGTAATGCGAGACTCTGGAGACAGGGCCAGAAAAATACAGTAACCATTCAGCATGTAGTCACCAAAGGAACAATTGATGAGGATGTTTTGAAAGCACTGGAAAATAAGGATGTTACCCAGGAGGCACTTCTTAAAGCGGTGAAAGCAAGACTTATCTCGTAGGAAGGAGCAGCAATGAAAGGATATGTTGAAAAAATCATAAAAGAATATCCTCAAATGGTGAGAGAAGTGGAGCGTCTCGATAAGCAAATCAAAAGCTGTGAATTTATTTCAGCAGATGAGCTCATCACAACGATGGCCTTCTCTCATCCAGATGGGGAACGAGTACAAAGTAGTGATTTATCGGATAAGACAGCAAAGATTGCGATATCTTATCAGCGTAAGCTGGATCGCATTAACGAGGAACTGGTAATGCCAATGATAAAACGAAAAGAAGCCCTGGAAGAAGAAATCTCGTTTTTCGAAGATAGTGTAAATCATTTACCGGAGGATATACTCGAAATGAGTCAGGCGATCTTTCTTGATGGCATGACATGGGAAGAAGCAGAGAGCTGCTTTTATACAAATAGCTGGGGAATCAGAAATTGTCGTAAGAGAGCGATTGATTGCCTGGTTCGTAGCTACCAGATCAGAGCATCGCAGACAGAAGCATTTTTACTTAGTTGAAAGTGCCAGTTTTATATTTTTCAGGATGGAGGACATAATCGTCATGGTCCTTAATCATTTTTATAGCGCATTCTACATTTCGTGCTTTGGCATGGTCGTGGAAATGCGCTGTTTTTATTGTATGCTTATGACCAATCTTAATTCTGGCCCAGCCTATCACTTCTGCAGGCATTTTTTGAAGTAACCAGCAGTGGCCTGTGTTCTTTGATCGCACAATGATGCAATTATTAATTTCTCGGAGGATAGTGAAATAACCGTCCGATAGTAAATTTCGTTCTTTTGTATAAAACATGTAAAATTTCCTTTCAAAAAAATTGTAGCAAAAAGTAGCCTAGTAAAATTCCTTTTTATTTCGTTATGTAAAAATAGTGAGTAATTAGCCGGATATTTGGCTAGGTGATGGATCAATTATTTCTGGTTTGATAATGATCCGGTTTTCAGAAAAAGATACTTTGACATGGTCACCGATTTTGTAACCAAGAGCAGATAACCAGTCATCCTGGAGATTGATGCGTGGAACATTACGCTTATTCCCGGATGCCTCGTACACCTTAAGATGTCTTTCATTCATTGGCGCCTCCCTTCTGGCTACCAATGCTACTAAGCCGAGTATAACATGAGAAAAATATTTTTACAAACATTTTAATCTACCAGTTGACTTTCAGAAGTCTACCTGATATTATAATGCAAGAAGTTTACCGGAGGACTTCCGGAGAAAGAAGGTAAATATTATGAACGAATACACAATTAGCGCGCAGTTTGTTAGTACAACAGCGAAATTTGATGCAGATGCAAAAGATGCGATAGAAAAAGGGGTAGAAAATTATAATTCACGTTCTTTAATTGCCAAGAATCCTAAAAAGATCTCTAAGCATTCATTTTCAGAGGACGAGTCAACTTTGAATTTAACACTGGAGAGTGAAGCAGAGTTACCAATGCCAACTCGTGCATTGAAATTATTGAGCTCATATCTTGTGGAGGAAACTTGCCTGGGAGAGCGCTTGGCGGGAAAACAATTATTCAAAATGACAGCGGAATCAGTCCAGGAACCATCAGTTGAAAATGAAGAAGATGCTAACGAGGAAATTCCCACACAGGTCATTGTTAATTTGATTGAAGGGCTTCAAAAACTATCGTGGTCATCTGAGGATATCACTGATTTTATGTTATATGTTTGTTCTGGCGAAGAACAGCATATCGAAAAAATAACAAGTAGACGTAAGAAGGAGGATTAAAATGACAGTCGAAACATTATATAAATTCTTAGAGTTAGGTTATGCGAAGCGTGGTATGTGGATATCAGAAGTGGCGGATGCGTTGAACATTAGCTATAAAAATGCCAATAGACTCACACTTGCATTTGGTGCACATAGGACTAGAATTCAGGATATTACGCCATACGATGAATTTAAAAATAATATTACAGTCCAGAAAATATGCGCGTTAATAAAATAAATTTTGCTATTGCCGTATTGCTATTGCCTAAGCAAAACTCGAAATTACACTTGTTCAGAAATCCTCAGTGACAAGGGCAAAGCGGGTATGATATTATTATACTGCAAAGAATTGTAGATAGGTCTTGTGGTTATCCCACAGGGCCTTTTTCTTTGCCATTCTTTTGGTGCGGGTGCGGAGTTTAATCCTTTCGCCGCACCCTTACATGGGAGGTGTGAACATGCCATACAGACCAAGCGTCCCATGCAAACACCCAGGATGCCCTAAGCTGGTGGCTTATGGTACCGGTCCTTATTGCAGCGTGCACGAGCCCCTGCACCGTAGGGATAGGGAAAGCGCCAGCAAGCGTGGGTACAGTAGCCGATGGCAGAAGGCTCGTAAGAAGTTCCTTCGTAGCCATCCACTGTGTGTGGAGTGTCAGAGACAAGGGAAGCTCACCGAAGCTACGGTGGTGGATCACATCACTCCCCACAGAGGAGACCAGAAGTTGTTCTGGGACGAGAGTAACTGGCAGCCTCTTTGCAAGCCTTGTCATGATAAAAAGACATGGACTGAGGATAACAATCCAACCTACCGATTTTAGTCGAAGGGTGTTAATTATTTTTAGTTCGGCCAGAGAGATATTATGACAGGGGAGGGGCGGTCTTAATCTTTACATGACAAAAGCCTGAAGACCGATGCCCCCTCAAACGCGCATTTTCGCGAAATTGTAAAGGGGTAAGTGGAGCTGTACGCGGGAAATATACTGTAAAGGTTTAGGGTTTGCGGGGAAAGGCGCTTATTTCTGGGGTAAACTGTGCGCCGGTATTTTATAAAATGGCCATGGCCGGAAAGGAGAAACCTATGACAGCAGATGAAAAAGAGAAAGTTGTGGAACTGAGACTGAAGGGCCTTGGTTACCAGTCAATCGCAAATGAAATCGGAACTGTAACAAAAGAGAATGTCAGATACTACTGCAAGACACATGGCCTTGCTGGAAGCGCTGCTTTAGTTACGATGAATTATGATTTGCATCGTGAAATGCCAAACCACTGTAAGAACTGTGGAGCGACGCTGATCCGTAATGCTCATTCGGGAGTGAAGCTCTTTTGTAGCGAAAAATGCAGAAGGGCCTGGTGGAAAGTAAATCCGGATAAGGATGCACAATCCAAGAAGCAGCGTTACGAGTGCAGATGCGCATACTGCCATAGGACTTTTATCTCCTTCGGTAATCCCAATAGGAAATATTGTGGCAGGGATTGCTATGTGAAGGACCGTTTTTGGACAGATCCGGATGAGAAGCCAAGCGCTGCTGAGATTAAACGCAGACAGCAGGAGGCAGAAAAAGCAGAAGGTGAAGTAAAGCTGGTACTTAGACGAATATCCAAGGAGGCAGTATGAAGATAGCAATTATCGATGCAGACCTGATTGGAAGGAAACGACACAGGTTCCCTAACCTGGTGTGCATGAAATTGTCAGGATATTACAAAGAGCAGGGATGTGAAGTGGAATTGAAACTGGACTTTACAGACCTGACAAAATTTGACAAAGTTTTTATATCAAAGGTGTTTACTGATACGCCGGTTGCGGATGAGGTGCTCGAACTACCAAATGTAAATTATGGTGGTACGGGCTTTTTTTATGATAAAGCCCCAGAGCTTCCAGAAGAAGTGGAACACCACATGCCAGATTATCGTTTGTATGAGGAATGGGTAATGGCTCAGATAGCTGCTGGTGGAAAGAGAAATGAATACACATATTACCTAGGTTATTCTATTGGATTTTTGACAAGAGGCTGCTTTCGTAAGTGTTCCTTTTGTGTGAACCAGAATTATGATCGGGTGTACGTACATTCTGCCTTGTCAGAATTTGTCGATGACAGTCAGAAAAAGATATGCCTACTCGATGATAATTTCCTAGGGTGTCCTTCCTGGAGAGATATGCTTTTGGAATTAAGTAACACTGGGAAGCCATTTCAGTTTAAGCAGGGACTTGATGAGAGGCTTCTTACACCAGAGAAATGTGAATTGCTTTTTGGCAGCAAGTACGATGGAGATTACATTTTTGCTTTTGATAATGTAGCTGATGCAGAGCTTATCGAAAGTAAGATGGCCCTGGCCAGGAAATATACAGATCGGGTTTTGAAGTTTTACTGCTTTACCGGATTTGATAGGAACGATAAATGGGACAGAGCATTTTGGCGACAGGATATATTTGATTTGTTTACACGAATTGAACTTCTGATGCGGCATAGATGTTTGCCTTATGTGATGAGATTTAATCGATATGAGGAAAGTCCCTATCGTGGTGTATATATTAGCATTGCGAGATGGTGTAATCAGCCATCCTTTTTTAAGAAAAAAAGTCTGCGTGAATTTGCAGAACTGAATGGCAGGTCCAGTGCCTGTTATAGATATTTGAGCGATTTCGAGGAGCGTTTTCCAGAAGTCGGTTATTTTTATGATTTGAAATTTGAAAGGAGCAACAACAATGGAGTTTAAGAAACTAAAGATTGCTGACCTGGTGCCAGCTTCCTACAATCCCAGAAAGGCACTAAAGCCTGGGGATGCGGAATACGAGAAAATCAAAAATAGTATTACCGAATTTGGATATGTGGAACCGGTCATTGTAAATAGTGATATGACCATCATCGGTGGACACCAGAGAGTGACGGTTCTTTCAGACCTTGGGTATAAGGACATTGATTGTATTGTCATCGATATTGATAAGACCAAGGAAAAAGCACTGAACATTGCACTTAACAAAATCACAGGTGAATGGAACAAGGAATTGTTAGCAGACCTGATTAAGGATTTGCAGTCAAGCGACTTTGATGTTGCATTTACAGGTTTTGATCCTCCGGAAATCGAGCAGCTTTTTAACAGCGTGCATGATAAGAACATCACAGAGGATGATTTCGATGTGGAGGAGGAGCTTTCCAAACCCGCGATTGCAAAACCTGGTGATGTGTGGCTTCTTGGCAGACACAGAGTTTGTTGCGGAGATAGCACACTGCCTGAGATTTATGATGTTTTGATGAATGGCCAGAAAGCAAATATGGTTCTGACGGATCCTCCATACAATGTCAATGTTGAGGAGACCGCCGGAAAAATCAAAAATGACAATATGGCTGATGAGGATTTTTATAATTTCCTCTTTGCAGCGTTTGTAAATATGGAACAGTCGATGGAACAGGATGCTTCCATTTATGTTTTCCATGCTGATACTGAAGGACTGAACTTCCGTAAGGCATTTGCGGCAGCAGGCTTTTATTTGTCTGGTTGCTGTATATGGAAGAAGAATGCACTGGTTCTTGGACGCAGCCCATACCAGTGGCAGCATGAGCCTTGCCTCTATGGTTGGAAGAAGGGTGGCAAGCATAACTGGTATTCAGACAGGAAGCAGACAACCATCTGGGAATACGATAGACCAAAGGCAAGTAAGGATCATCCAACGATGAAGCCGGTAGCGCTTATGGCATATCCAATCCAGAATTCCAGCATGAGCAACTGCATTGTGCTTGATCCGTTCTTAGGTTCAGGCTCCACACTGATTGCTTCCGAGCAGACCAATCGTATCTGCTATGGCATTGAGCTGGATGAGAAATTTGTGGATGTGATTGTTCGCAGATATATCGAGCAGACCGGTTCCGAGGATGGTGTTTTCGTGGTCCGAGATGGAGTGAAAATTCCATATTCCGAAGTGCCTGGAAAGCCTGAAAAAACCTCAGAAAATACACAGAATTAACTTGCTATTTCTCGCCGGTAGAGTGATATATGTACTACCAAAAGAAAAGGAGGAACACAGCATGGAAATTATGTGTTTAGTAGCAGACAGAAAAGAGCTGATTGCAGCAATTGAAGAAGCAACCGGAGAAAAGATGAAGTACCAGGGACCACCAACCTTCGCATATAAGAATAAGGATTTGACAGTTCTTCGAGACGGAACCCTGGTGGTGGAGAACATTGAAACAAGAATGGAGCTTCTTCTTACACTCACATCAAAGCGCCTGATCGACGGAGCTTGGGATGAGGACAGGGAGGTGCTTGAGATTTCCCTTCCGATGGAGGGGCACACAGGGCTTAGCCTGATTAACCTGGTTTCCATTTTTTACACGAAGGGCGAGTTAATCAACAAGGCCATCAACGTACCAAGAGCCTTTGAAATAAACGAGCGCTTCATGGAAGCAATCATGGAGGAACCGCCACAGACAGCCGAGGAATTTATAAGACTTTGGGAAGAATGTGGAAGCAACAACATGACAAAGGGAATCAAGTTTGAAGCAGACAAGATTACCTTCACCGGATTTCCATTAACCGACGACAGCGACCTGGTTACTGCTTTTACCACCTTGGCAGGAAAAATCAACACACTTGCCTTGGAAAGTAAATACATCCGCGTGAAGAAAACACCGGTTGAGAACGAAAAGTACACTTTCCGCATTTGGCTGGTACGACTGGGCCTGGACGGTACAGAGTATAAGACAACCAGAAAGCTCCTTCTTTCCCACCTAAGCGGCCACAGCGCCTTTAGAACGGAAGAACAAAAGGTTGCCCACAAGCAGAAGTACCTGACCAAGAAAGCAAACGCCGATGAAGAGGCTTAAGTTTGGAATAGAAATTGAGTTCACTGGTATTACCAGAGAAGCGGCTGCAACCATAGTGGCCGACTTCTTTGGAACCGGATTTTTCTATGAAGGCGGTGAGCTTAAGGAAAGAGATATTGCAGATGAGAAACATCGGATATGGCGGGTGGTCAGGGACGCCAGTATTGATGCCTATGCTGAGGAAGAACAATGTGAGCTGGTAACACCGATTTTGCAGTATGAGGATTTGGAGTGCTTGCGGAAGTTGTTGCAAAAAATGCAACAACTCGGAGCCAGGGTAAATCGAAGCTGCGGACTTCACATTCATGTGGATGGGAAGAACTTTACTCCCCAGGCGATTGTGAACCTGGTGACCTTGATTGGCAGCAGAGAGCAGCTTTTGTATAAGGCTCTTGGTATACCGAAGGACCGAATGAAATATTGCAAGCGCATCAATGATGACCTGGTGGATTTGATTTTGCAAAAGAAGCCGGAGAGCCTTTCGGAGCTTCGAAAGGATTGGTATATGGAATCCCCATATGAAATCGCAGAAGGGAAATACCATAGCACCAGATATCATGGACTTAATTTACACGCGCTGTTTTCAAAGGGAACGGTGGAGTTTCGATTATTCAATTCCACCCTGGAACCAGATCAGGTGCAAGCGTATCTGCAATTTACACTGGCCCTTTGCAAGCAGGCAATGATACATAAAAAAGCGGTCATGAAAAAGACCAGAATAGAGAATGAAAAGTACGCATTCCGGTGTTTTCTCATAAGGCTTGGCCTGAATGGGGATGAGTTCAAAACCTGCAGACATGTGATGCTTGAAAATTTGACCGGGGATAGCGCATGGAAAGGATGATTCGTATGTTTGGAATACCAGAACACGTTGTAGAAAGATTGAAGAAGGAATATCCGAAGGGAACCAGGGTGGAGCTTATTGAGATGAATGATCCGTTCCGCCACATTCCAGCAGGAAGTAAAGGAACCGTTACTGGAGTGGACGACATTGGCACCATTCATGTTTCCTGGGACTGCGGCAGCAGCTTGGGAGTGGCTTATGGCGAGGATTCTTGCAGAAAAATCATAGAATAATATGCACAATGTGCCGCCGGTATCTTTGGTACATTTATGGTAAGAATTAACTGGATAAATGTAATGATAAGAGCGAATATGTACCTACAAAAAGAAAAGGAGACCACAAGCCATGAGAAGAATTGAAGTTTTAGACAAAGCAGCAGAAGCAGGAATTAAGTACAGAGACATTAATGTGAACGCAACTTTTGGAGCCGCATACTTTACAAGCGTTGACGCGGAAAACGACCTGCCAGATTTCAGCGAGGTCATTTGGGATCATGACATTGATGAGATTTTGGAGAACATGAGAAGATTTGAAATTTTCGAATTCACTATCAGCTCTACATTTTCAAGCCTGATCGAAACAATCGCAGAACTTGAAAAAAGAGGATGCCACCTTGAAGGCCTGGTTGAAATCAACAGCCGCTACGATGATTGGCAGACTGGAGAAAAGAAGAAAATTCCAGCATTTAAGATGACAATAAACTAAGAAAGACAATTCCGGGAGGCGGGCCGCAGGGCCTGCTTGCTCGTTGTAATATACACAATTTATCACTGTATTTCTTGCACATCTTTGGTAGGTTTATGATGCAGAATTGACTGGATATATCCTTGGTTTAGAGCGAATATGTACCTACCAAAAGAAAAGGAGGATACAACAATGGCAAACGGATGGCACGAGGGAACAATTGGAATTCCGGTAAAGGACGGAGGAATGAAGGTGGCCCACTACTGGGTGAAAGCCTTCGAGGAACCAAGCGAGGATTACGGAATCAACGGAGGCAAGATTAGCAAACTTTCCATCAAGATCGACGGAGAGTGGAAAGCCAACTACGATAGGGGCTGGGACATTGAGCCTGCGGATGAGGAAACAAACATTGCTTATAGCATTTTGTTAAACGAATACAACTAAAAACAACCTACGAATTTACATAGGGCTCCTTAACCGGGGCCCTTTTACTTTGCACTGAAAGGAGAGATTTGAAATGGCAACGAGAGGTAGAAAACCAAAGCCTACTGCGGTGAAGGTCCTGGAGGGAAATCCAGGAAAGAGACCGCTTAATATGTATGAGCCAGTTCCGGAAAAGAAAGCACCGGAGTGTCCTTCCTGGCTTAATGATGAAGCTAAGGCAGAATGGGACAGACTTGCAGATAAGATGGTGAACCTGGGTACCCTTACAGAAATGGATATGGCAGCCTTTGCAGGTTATTGTCAGTCCTATGCAAGATGGAAGGAAGCCGAGGAATTCATAGAGAAACATGGAACAATTGTAAAGACTCCAAGTGGTTACTGGCAGCAGGTGCCCCAGGTATCGATTGCGCAGACAAACTTAAAGGTAATGCTTAAGTTCTGTAGTGAGTTTGGACTGACGCCTTCTTCCAGAAGCAGAATGATAGCAGGAGAGGTCCAGGAAGGCAGCGTGGACGAGATGGAGTTTTTATTGCTAGAGGGTAATGGCTGATGGCTGAAACTAGGCCAAAGGATTATCCGAGGCTTATGGACTATCAGCCCACAAAGTTTATGCTGCCGACTTCTCATTACGATGAGGGCAAGGCTGATAGAGCTGTGAAGTTCATTGAAAACCTGCGTCATACAAAGGGTAAGTGGGCCGGAAAAAGGTTCTGGCTGCTTCCCTGGCAGGAGCAGATCATTCGCGATATTTTCGGTATCGTGGGTGAGGATAATTGTAGGCAGTTTCGTACCGCTTTCATAGAGATTGGAAAGAAGAATGGAAAGAGTGAACTTGCTGCGGCAGTCGCTCTTTATTTGCTTTATGCAGACAATGAGCCAAGCGCCGAGGTATATGGTGCAGCCGCAGATCGTGGCCAGGCTTCCATTGTATTCGATGTAGCCAATCAGATGGTGAAGATGACACCGGCACTTATGAAACGAAGCAAAATCATGAGTGCTGGTAAGCGTATCGTGAATTATTCCAACCAGGGATTTTACCAGGTACTATCTGCAGAAGTTGGTACCAAGCATGGTCTTAATGTTTCCGGCCTGGTGCTGGATGAGGTGCATGCGCAGAAAACCAGAACTTTGTACGATGTCCTTACTAAAGGTTCCGGCGATGCAAGAGAGCAGCCATTGTTTTTCTTGATTACAACAGCGGGTACAGAGAAGGAGAGTATTTGCTATGAACTGCATACCAAGGCTAAGGATATCCTGGATGGAAGGAAGATTGATCCAACCTTCTATCCGGTAGTTTTTGGCCTTACCGATGATGACGATTGGCATGATGAAGCAAACTGGTACAAAGCAAATCCCTCCCTGGGACAGACCATTCAGATTGACAGAGTGCGAGATGCCTATAAGGAGGCTCTGCAAAATCCAGCAGAGGAGAACGTGTTTAAGCAGCTTCGTCTTAACATGTGGGTATCCAGTCTTACCCGGTTTATTCCGGAGCAGATATACGATCAGGGAAATGAATCCATTGATATGGATAGCCTTCTTGGGAGAGAGTGCTACGGAGGATTGGACCTTTCGAGCACAGGAGATATTACTGCTTTGGTGCTTGTATTTCCCCCAAGGACAGAAGAAGAAAAATATATTCTTTTACCGTTCTTCTGGATCCCGGAAGATACGATTCCAATCAGGGTAAGGCGAGCATCGGTTCCATACGATGTATGGCGTGCTCAGGGATATCTGATGGCTACGGAAGGTAACGTGGTCAATTATGACTTTATTGAAAAATTCATTGAGGACCTGGGAACTAAGTATCACATTTTGGAGATTGCGGTGGATAGATGGAATGCCACCATGCTTACCCAGCACCTGATGGATGATGGATTTACAATGGTTCCGTTTGGCCAGGGTTACAAGGATATGAGCCCAGCCACTAAGGAGTTTTATAAATTACTCATGGAAGCTCGTATCGCGCATGGAGGAAATCCGGTGCTTCGTTGGATGAGTGGAAATGTAGTAGTAGAGCAGGACGCAGCAGAGAACATCAAGGTTACAAAGGCCAAATCGCCGGAGAAAATTGACGGTATCGTGGCTGCGATTATGGCGGTTGATAGAGCTGTGAGAAATCAGGGAAATTGTGAAAGTGTGTATGATAATAGGGGAATAATCATATTATAACAGGAGGAGGTGATAAGGTGCATTTTGTTGAAAATAGTCATGTTTTCTGCTATGATAATACTGACTTAGTTATAGGAGGTATTAGAGTGGACCAGATAACAAAAAAGTTTTTAGGTGAGTTTTGCAACTCATATGAAATAGATGGGAAAGAAGAAGATAAAGCATTTGAACACTTTTGCAATTTTTGTTGCGTAAATAGAGAAAATGGGATTGTTGATATAAAGTTAGAAGAATTTTCAACAGGAAAAAATGCGCAAGGAATCGATGGTATAGGGATTATTGTTAATCATAAACTGGTTACGTCGGTATCAGAGATTGAGTTTCAGATACAAAATTCTCGAATGTTGGATGTGAATTTTGTGTTTATTCAAGCAAAGACTTCTTCATCGTTTGATAATACTTTAATGTTGAATTTTTTTGAGTTCACAAAATCATTTTTCGGTGATGATGCTTCGGAATTTACAACGCAAGAGGTTAAAGATTTTTTTGAAATGAAGGAATACATTTATAATCATGCGGAGTATATGACAGAAGCTAATCCAAAGCTGTCCATGTATTATGTAACAACAGGAAAATGGACTGGCGACAAAACATTAACAAAGGTGAAAGATCGAAATGTGAAAGAATTAATGGATCTTAATATTTTTTCAGAAGTGAGATTTACTCCTTGTGGAGCAGCAGAAATACAGACAATGTATCGAAATACAAAGAATGTTATGTCTGCTAAATTCAAATTTGAAAAAAATATTGTTATGTTTAGTGATGAAGATAATAAAAGTATTGGATATAGTGGAGTTATCCCGTTCAGCGAATATCGAAAAATTATAATAGGCGAGGCCGATGCGCTTAAACCTGTTTTTGATGATAATATTCGTGACTTTTTAGGTGATACAAATCCGGTTAATAAAGCAATAATGGACACATTAAAGACAAAAGATGTTAATTCATTTTGTATGCTTAATAATGGAATAACTATCATTGCAGATAAGCTAACAATGACAGGAACCACCACAGTTTTAACAGATTATCAAATTGTAAATGGGTGCCAGACAAGTCACGTTTTGTATGACAATAGGAATATAGAATGGATAGATGATTTGTTGATACCTATTAAGGTCATTGAGACAACAGATGACACAACTAAAAATAGGATAACAAAGGCAACAAATAGTCAGACATCTATAAAACCTGAACAGCTTGAGGCGTTATCTGAATTTCAAAAAGGATTGGAAACATTTTATAGTACTTTTCCAGAAGAAGATAGATTGTATTATGAAAGACGAACAGGTCAATATCGTTTGGAATCCATTCCAAAAACAAGAATCATTAATATTCCACAACAGATAAAATCAGTAACCGCAATGTTTCTAAACAATCCACATGGAGTTTCAGGTAATTATGGCGCTATTGTAAAAAAAGTTGGAGATAAGATATTTAATCCTACTGATCAAAAATGGATTTATTATACGAGTTCCTTGACACAATATAAAATAGAAAAATTGATTACAAATAAAGTGATTGATAAGAAATACAATAAGTCCAGATATCATGCGATGATGTTGTTTAGAATGTATGTGTCTGGCAAAAAAGTTCCAAGATTTAATGAAAATAAGATGGAAACTTATTGTAAGAAAATATTGGATGTTCTGTCAAATGAAGATCAGGCTACAGTGATTTTTGCAAAGATTGTCGAGTTTATTGTGGCACAACCTGAGATTGATTTTGATGACAGAAAGACTTTTGAAAGAAAAGAGACAACGGATTTATTAATTGGAAGATATAATGAGATGAAACAATATATAGCCAAATAGTTATAAGGAGCACTTACTTCGGTAGGTGCTTTTTTCATGTAAAGAATTAGGAGGTGCTCTATGGGAATTAAGAGTTTATTTGGTTTTGGTCAGGCGAGAGATAAGCCCCAGGACAAGGCTGCAGATGCCGGTTATTCCTTCCTGTTTGGAAGGACAACCAGCGGTAAGCCGGTGAATGAAACGACTGCAATGCAGACCACAGCAGTGTATGCTTGCGTGCGAATTTTGTCGGAAGCTGTCGCATCACTTCCGATTCACGTCTACCAGTACAAAGAAGGTGGCGGTAAAGAGATGGTTTATGACCACAGCCTATACCAGGTGCTTCATGATGAGCCCAATCCGGAGATGACTTCATTTGTGTTTAGAGAAACGCTAATGAGTCATCTTTTAATTTGGGGAAATGCCTATGCGCAGATCATTAGAGATGGAGCTGGTAGGGTGCTTGCTCTTTACCCGCTGCTTCCAAACAAGGTGGATGTGCAGCGTGATGAGAAGGGTGAAATCTACTACGTGTATTCCAGAAATACAGAGGAGAATCCAAACTTCAAACAGTATGGTGACATCAAACTGAAAAAGGAAGATGTACTGCATATTCCGGGACTTGGTTTTGATGGTCTGATTGGATATTCGCCGATTGCAATGGCAAAAAACGCTGTGGGCATGACACTTGCCTGTGAGGAATACGGAGCCTCCTTCTTTGCGAATGGGGCAAATCCTGGCGGCGTGCTGGAACACCCTGGGGTGTTAAAGGATCCGTCAAAGGTGAGGGAATCCTGGAACGCAGTGTATAGGGGAACCAATAATGCGCATAAGATTGCGGTTTTGGAAGAAGGAATGAAATACCAGCAGATTGGTATTCCTCCGGAAGAAGCGCAGTTTTTGGAAACCAGGAAATTTCAGATCAATGAAATTGCAAGACTCTATCGTATTCCACCACACATGGTTGGGGATTTGGAGAAGTCGAGCTTTTCCAATATTGAGCAGCAGTCGCTAGAGTTTGTAAAGTACACACTGGATCCCTGGGTAATCAGATGGGAGCAGAGCTTACAAAAGGCACTCCTTCTTCCAGGGGAAAAGGGAAAGTATTTTATTAAGTTAAATGTGGATGGCCTGCTTCGTGGCGATTATCAGTCACGAATGAATGGTTATTCCATTGGCAGACAAAACGGGTGGTTATCTGCCAACGATATCAGGGAGATGGAGGACTTAAATCCTTTGTCTGATGAGGAAGGTGGAAATCTATACCTCATTAACGGAAATATGTGCAAGCTGTCTGATGCTGGTATTTTTGCTGGGCAGACGCGGCAGGAAGAATCGGAACCTGAGCTGGAAGAAAAACCACCAGAAAACAATAGAAAGAGAGGCAAGCGATGAAACGTAAGTTTTGGAACTGGGTAAAGAATGAGGGCGATTCTGGAATTTCTAGGACGCTCTTTTTGAATGGAGAAATTTCAGATGAAACCTGGTATGGCGATGAAGTGACTCCTCAGATTTTCAAAGATGAGCTGTATGCGGATAGCGGTGATATTACCGTCTGGATCAATTCACCTGGTGGTGATGTTTTTGCAGCAGCACAGATTTACAACATGCTTCGTGATTATGCCGGGCATGTAACCGTCAAGATTGATGGCCTGGCAGCCAGTGCAGCGTCGGTGATTGCTGTGGCAGGTGATACAGTCCAGGTTAGCCCTGTGGCTATGATGATGATTCACAATCCAGCAACGATGGCCATTGGTAATACGAAGGATATGGAAGCTGCGATTGCTATGCTAAATGAAGTGAAAGAGTCTATCTTAAATGCCTATGTCGACAAGACTGGCCTTAGTAGAAATAAGCTCTCAAAGCTCATGGATGATGAGACTTGGTTTAATGCCAAGAAAGCGGTGGAACTTGGATTTGCAGATGAAATCCTCTTTGCAAAGGAGGAGAAAGCACCTGCTAAGAAGAAACCGGATGAGGGCGAGGATCCAGAGGAAGGCAAGGAAGATGGCGATGACGACGAGAAGGAGAAGAAATTTCCTTTTAAGCAGCAGGCGATGATGTTTTCAGGAAAGCACGCAGCGCAGTCGTTTATGAATAAGGTTTCTGTGGCAAAGCCGCAAAATCAGGTACCCGTAGATCAGTTACAAAAGAGATTAAATCTCTTAAGACATTAAGGAGGAGTTTGAATTATGAGTAAGATTTTAGAGATGAAGGAAAAGAGAGCAAAGACCTGGGAGCAGGCAAAGGCTTTTTTAGATGCAAAGCAGAATGAAAATGGCATGATGAGTGCTGAGGATGCAGCAACCTATGACCGCATGGAAGCAGAGGTCGTTAATCTTGGTAAGGAGATCGACAGACTTGAGCGCCAGGCTGCAATCGATGCAGAAATGGCTAAGGCTACAAGCGCTCCGATCACAAATAAGCCTAGCGCCAAGATGGAAGGTGCTGCTGGTAATACTGGTAGAGCCAGCGATGAATATAAGAATGCATTCTGGACTGGAGCTATCAGAAATAAAATGTCCTTTGATGTGCAGAATGCATTATCCATTGGTACAGATTCTGAGGGTGGATTCCTAGCCCCGGATGAATATGAGAGAACCCTGGTGGAAAGATTGGAGGAGGAGAATTTCTTTAGAAGTCTTGCTCATGTAATCAGAACTTCCAGCGGTGATCGTAAAATCCCGATTGTTACTTCTAAGGGAGAAGCAGCGTGGATTGACGAGGGCGAGCAGTTCCCTGAAAGCGATGATGCATTTGGTCAGACATCAATTGGTGCGCATAAGCTCGCAACCATGATTAAGATTTCTGACGAGCTTTTAAATGATTCTGTTTTCAACATTGAGCAGTATATTTCCAGGGAGTTCGCTCGTCGTATCGGTGCAAAAGAGGAGGAGGCCTTCTTTGTAGGTGATGGTAGCGGAAAGCCAATCGGTATCTTCAATGCAACAGGTGGTGCTGAAACCGGAGTGACTGCAACAAGTACAAACATCACGTTTGATGATGTGATGGATCTTTATTACAGCCTTCGTGCTCCGTATCGTAATAAGGCAACCTGGATCCTTAACGATTCCACTGTTAAGGCAATCAGAAAGTTAAAGGATGGAAATGGCAATTATATCTGGCAGCCTTCTGTAAGAGATGGAGAACCGGATAGAATCTTAAATCGTCCTTATAAGACTTCCATCTATGTTCCTGAACTTGCAGCAGGTAACAGAGTTATGGCATTTGGTGATTACAGCCACTACTGGATTGCAGATCGCCAGGGACGTAGCTTTAAGAGATTAAATGAGCTTTTTGCTACTACCGGTCAGGTGGGATTCCTCGCATCTGAAAGAGTGGACGGTAAGCTCATTCTTTCTGAGGCTGTTAAGACTCTTGATATCAAGGGATCTGCAAAGTCCCAGGGATAATTTAGTGGCGGTGCTGCTATCGGTGGTGCCGCCTATCTTTTAGAAGGGAGGTAGCAAGCGTGATTATATCAGTTGAAGAAATGAAGAAGTATCTTAGAGTAGATTTTGAAGATGACGACGATTTGATAGAGGCGTTCATTGGATCAGCACAGCGTAAGATTCAGGATATCCTAAGATGCGATGATATGACAGAATTTGAAAACGATAACAGTGTTCGTGTTGCAGTCATGTTTGTGGTTGCCTTCTTATATGAGCACAGGGAGGAAGCCGATCATGAGGAGTTGAACCTTACTCTCAGGGCGATGTTATCCAATTTGAGAGGGGTGGACTTTTGATAGAAAAAATGAGAGAACGCATCACGATTGAAAAAAGTGAAGGTGCCAGGGATAAGAACGGAAATCACAAGCTGGTGTGGAAAGAATATCATTCTTGCTATGCCTATGTGAATAATCTTTCCGGGAAAGAATACTGGGCAGCTTCCGAGGTGAACGCCCAGGACGAAGTAAACTTTGTGATACGGTATTGCAAAAAGATAAGAGATATGGACAGTGAGCATTTCCGAATTTTGTTCCGGGGAGCGCTTTACAACATTTCTTTTGTCGATAATGTGCAGTATCAGAATAAGACGGTGAAACTTAGAGCCGCCAGGGTAAAGAGGTGATAGCATGGCGAGAAACACAGTAACGGTTGACCATTTGGCGGAGGCTGTGATGAAGGGCCTGACAGAATATGCAGATGCTTCCACAGAGCTGGTAAAGCAAAGCGTGCAGCAGGTTAGCAAGGAAGTCAAAAAGGAAATATCGGAAAACGCGCCAAAGAGGACTGGTGCTTATAAAAAGAGCTGGGCCACCAAGAAAACAAAGGAAACCAGCAATTCTCTCACCATGACGGTTCATTCCAAAAACCGATATCAGATCGCACACCTTCTGGAACATGGCCATGCCAAGCGTGGTGGAGGAAGAGTTGCTGCGAGACCTCATATTGCTCCTGCGGAAGAAAATGGTGTGACTTCCCTGCAAGAGAAGATTGAAAGGGGGCTGAAACAGTGACACACCAGGAAATCATAGAGTTGTTAGAAAAAAGCGGACTTCCATTTGCCTATGACCACTTTGTGGAAGGTGAATCACCGGAGCCGCCTTTTTTAGTATTTTTATATCCGAACAGTAGTAACTTTGCTGCTGACGGGAAGGTTTACTTTAAGAAATGCAAAGTAAATGTAGAGCTTTACACCGATTTGAAGGATGTGGAGCTTGAGGAACAGGTGGAGACTGTGCTCGATGAGTGCGGCTTATTTTATGAAAAAAGCGAAGTATGGATTGAATCGGAAAATCTGTATGAGGTGCTTTACCAGATGGAGGTATAACAATGGCTGGAAAAAATAAAGTAAAATTCAATATTTGTAATGTCCATTATGCGCCGATTACAAAGGCCGAGGACGGAACTGTAACATTTGCAAATCCGGTAGCGATGCCTGGTGCGGTATCCATTTCACTGGATCCAACCGGTGAGCCGGAAAGTTTCTATGCTGATGGCGTGGAATATTATGTAATCAATAACAACCAGGGCTACGATGGTGACTTAGAGCTTGCCATGATTCCGGAGTCCTTCAGGACAGATATTTTGAAAGAGGAGCAGGATGCCAATAAGGTGCTTGTAGAAAATTCAAATAGTGAGACCGGCAGTTTTGCACTTCTTTTCGAGTTTGATGGTGATGTGAGAAAGATCAGACATGTGCTTTATAACTGTTCTGCTTCCAGACCTTCCATTGAGTCTAAGACCAATGAGGATGAGAAGGAAGTACAGACGGAAACACTGACTGTAAAAGCGAGACCACTTGCTTCCGGTTATGTGAAGGCAAAGACGGGTGATTCTACTACAGATACCGTTTACAACAACTGGTATAAGTCAGTGTATGAGCCACAGAAAACAGCAGCAACCGAGGCTGCAAATACTGCAAAGGCTAGTAAGTAGGAGGTAGGAAAGGATGAGCATTATTAAGAAAATTGAAATCGATGGAAAGGAGGTAGCGTTTAAAGCAAGCGCTGCCATTCCACGTATTTATAGACTTAAATTTCAGAGAGATATTTATAAAGATTTGAGTTCTTTGGAAAAAGCTATCGGTGGTGGCGATGCAAGTAACTCTAACCTGGATAGCTTTTCTCTTGAGATGTTCGAGAACATTGCATTTATTATGTCAAAGCATGCAGACGCCAATGTGCCGGATACTCCGGAGGAGTGGCTTGATGGATTTAATACATTTTCTATCTATCAGGTACTTCCTCAGATCATTGAGCTTTGGGGGCTTAATGTAAAAACAGAAGTCGAAGCTAAAAAAAACTTCGCCCAACTGAGCGCGAAATGACAACACCATTATTCCTGCTTCGATGCGTGCAGCTAGGTATCAGTATTAGAGACCTGGATCTTTTATCCATTGGAATGGTAAATGATATGTTCGCAGAGAGCAGGAACGATGAATGCAAGTATGCGACTCTTGCAACTCAGGAGGATTTCGATAAGTTCTAGGTGGATGTTAAAATGATTTGCTAGGTTCTTTTGTGTATAGATGGTACAATTCTTATATCAAATACCAGGAGGTATCATATGAGTAGAAGAGTACGATTCGGAGATAACATTAAAATCCTTCGAAGTAGAAATAAAATGACACAACAGGACCTGGCTGATAAATTGCATGTGGCAAGACAAACTATATCTGCATGGCAAGAAGGAATCGGTAAGCCTGATATCTATATGTTGGCAGACCTTTCAGCTATATTTGGTGTCACAACAGACTACTTATTATTTGGACAAATGGAAATAACAGAGGAGGAAGAACGTATTTTGAGTTATTTAGAACAGTTGGATCAGGAAGATGCAGAATACATAAGAAACATCAAGAAAAAAGGCTTTTATGATATTATTGATCAGGATTTGCAGAATTTCTTTCCGATCATTGATATCCCTTTTTCACGAATTATGGCTATTGCATTAGCCCTGAAAGAACAGGGTTATAAAATAACAACAGTTTATGGAAATGGATTCGGAGTTTATTTTGATACGGATGTTGCTGCTGTAAAATTTAAGAGTGACCTCTATGATGTAATTGATATGTATATGCATCATGAAGAAGGTACAGCAGTTAATAAAGCCGAGCAATTCCAGGCAAGAATAGATGTTGTTGAAATGCAAATATTAGAGGAAGTCAAAAAGGAAATGTTTGGTGAAGGGGATTTTTCATTTTACTGGACAGATCAAAATGATGTGATCAGGGGCATCGCAGCAACTGAAGAAGAATGTAAGGCTCAAGCGAAAGAGCAAGGGTGTGAAAATATAGTAATTTTACAAGATTAATGAATGGCATCAGCTTAGAGGCTGGTGCTTTTTTCTTGGGAGCAGAGATGCTCCTTTTTTTGTTGCCATTTTTTAGGAGGTGAGAAGCGTGGCAAGTCGTATTCAAGGAATTACAGTAGAGATTGGTGGCGATACTACCAAGTTGCAAACCGCGCTAAAAGGTGTCAACGGAGAAATTAAAAATACACAGGCGCAGCTTAAGGATGTCAATAAACTCCTAAAGTTGGATCCGGGAAATACAGAGCTGCTTGCTCAAAAGCATAAGCTCTTAGGAGAGGCTGTTGAAGAAACAAAGAATAAGCTCGCAACCTTAAAACAGGCAGCGGCTCAGGCAAACACAGCTCTTGCAAATGGGGAGATTTCCCAGGAGCAATATGATGCTCTGCAAAGAGAGATTATTGAGACAGAACAGGATTTAAAGAAATTAGAGACACAAGCGAACCAGTCTGCTACGGCAGTTCAAAAGATAGCTGCATCAGGAGAAAAGTTAAAGACTGTAGGAGATAATATTTCCTCTGCAGGTCAGAAATTACTTCCTGTTACAGCAGGCGTTACAGGACTTGGAACAGCAGCAGTTTCTACAGCAGCAAACTTTGAGTCGGCAATGTCACAGGTGCAGGCGACAATGGGAATTACGAAAGATTCCATGTCTACGGTTGATGGACAGTCAGTAAATACAATGGATACGTTGAATGAGCTGGCAAAGAAGATGGGATCTGAGACCGCTTTCTCCGCTAAGGAATGTGCAGAAGCTCTTAATTACCTGGCTCTTGCCGGATATGATACGCAACAGATGTGCGATACATTACCAACCGTACTTAACTTGGCGGCCGCCGGTGATATAGACTTGGCATCTGCTTCTGATATGGTAACCGATGCAATGTCAGCTCTTGGTATGGGTGTTGATGAAGCAGGAACAATGGTAGATCAGATGGCCAAGACTGCATCTACAACCAACACATCAGTAGCTCAGCTTGGTGAAGGAATTCTTACGATTGGTGCAACAGCAAAATCGGTAAAGGGTGGAACTGCAGAGTTAAATACAGCGCTTGGTATCTTGGCGAACAATGGTATCAAGGGAGCTGAGGGTGGTACACACCTTCGAAATATTATTCTTTCATTGCAGAATCCGACAGATAAAGCTGCAGCAGCAATGGAGTCCTTGGGAATTCAGGTGTATGACTCTCAGGGAAACATGAGATCATTGAATGATATTTTGGGTGATCTTAATACTTCAATGGATGGAATGACATCTGCTGAAAAGTCAAATATCATTGGAACCATATTTAATAAAACGGATTTGTCTTCTGTAAATGCATTGCTTGCCAATACGGGAAGTACCTGGGATGATTTACAGCAGAAGATTACGGATAGTGGTGGTGCTGCTCAACAGATGGCAGATACTCAGCTTGATAATTTACAAGGACAGATCACTATTTTAAAGTCAGCCTTAGAAGGGCTGGCTATTTCTTTTGGTGAGCTTTTGATGCCAGCAATTAAGAGTATTGTAGGTGTAATTCAAAAAGCAGTGGATTGGCTTAATTCTTTAGATGATGGAACAAAGAAAGTAATTGTCACAGTGGCTCTGGTTGCGGCGGCGCTTGGACCTGTGCTGATTGTCATTGGAAAAGTGATATCCGCAGTAGGAACGATTATGACGGTTGTTCCGAAAATTGCAGGAGTTATCAATACTGTGAAAGGTGCATTTGCTGCCCTTAACACGACCATGCTGGCAAATCCGATTGTTCTGATTATTGCAACAATCGCTGCTTTAGTTGCCGCGTTTATTTATTTGTGGAATAACTGTGATGGATTTAGACAATTTTGGATTGATCTTTGGGAGAATGTAAAGCAGGTAGCGATTACCGTATGGAATGCGATCAAGGAGTTTTTTTCGCAGGTATGGGAGGCTATCAAGACGATTTTCTCCACAGTGTTTGAAGTGATCAAGACACTGGTGACCACATATTTCAATTTGTATAAAACCATCATTGAAACTGTCATAAATGTCATAAAAACTGTAATTACTACAGTTTGGGAGGCAATCAAAGGTGTATTTACCACAGTGTTCAATGTGATAAAAACACTGGTGACGACGTATTTCAATATTTATAAGACGATTATCCAGACTGTACTTACTGTCATTCAGACAGTGATTACTACGGTATGGAATACGATAAAAACAGTGATTACCACTGTGTTAAATGCGATAAAAACCATTTTTACCACAGTGTGGAATGCCATCAAGACGATTGTTCAGGCAGTAGTTAGTGGCATTAAGGGATTGATTACTGGGGATTTCACAGCAGTGAAGAATTCGATTACTACAATCATGAACACGATTAAGAGTACGATTTCAACCATCTGGAATACCATCAAATCGACAGTATCAACAGTTCTTGGAGCAATTAAGGGTGCTGTCACATCTGTGTTTACTGGCATCGTGAATGCTGTGAAGGGAGCAATGGGAAATGTGCTGAATGCAGTAAAGACAGGATTTTCCAATGTGAAGAGTCATATTACTGGGCTTGCTTCTCAGGCGTTTACCTGGGGCAAAGATCTGGTTATGGGTATCGTAAATGGTATTAAGAGCTGCATTGGAGCAGTTGGTGATGCAGTAAAGGGTGTTGCTGACAAGATCAAGTCATTCCTTCATTTCTCAGTTCCTGACGAGGGACCACTGACGGATTATGAATCATGGATGCCTGACTTCATGGGAGGCTTGGCAAAGGGAATCGAAAAAAGTCGTGGAATGATTCAAAAGGCTGTTAGCGGGGTTTCTTCTGATATGGTGATTAATCCCAAGATAGGAGATGCCGAGAATCATCCTCTTACCCAGGGAGCCGCACAAACAGAGAGCGTATCCGGGATAGCATCAGCAATAAAAGATGCAATAGAAAATGTAGGTGGGCAAAATGGCGATATTGTAATTCCAGTATATCTTGGTGGAACCATGTTAGATGAAGTAATAGTGTCAGCACAGCAGCGAGCAAATCTTAGAAGTGGAGGTAGGTAGAATGGCATATTTGCAGTATTTGGTATTCAATCAGGAAAAGCTGCCATTGCCGGATTCTTATGATTTGGATTTATCTGATGTAGAAGCTGACTCAGGAGGAGAGACAGAGGCGGGAACAACACAAAGAGATGTGGTGCGGACGGGAGTGGTTACCATTTCCGTCTCTTTTTCTGTCTCAAAAATATGGCTTAGGCTGCTTACGAAATATTCGAAAATGCCAAAGATTACGGTTCAGTACTTTGACACAGAAGATCTGGAGTTGAAAGAAACAGAGATGTATATATCTGGATTTAAGGCAAAGCTGAAAAAAGATACATCGTACAAGGGATTATGGACAGTATCATTTACGCTGAATGAAATGTAGGAGGTGACGTTGGTGTTTGAAGTATCAGAAAAGTTCAAGAATGCAGTAAGACAGAATACAAGAAAATATGAGTGGTCTGGTTCAATCACCACGAAAGCCGGAAAAACATATACGTTTGGTGCAAAAGATATTGTAAAAGGCTTTGGATATATTAAGTGGCAGTGCTGCAGCAACACAGAAATAGAGCTGGGGACTGTTTATGCAGCAGAGTTAGGAATAAGTCTCTTTTCTGAAATTGATAGATACACATTGGAAGATGCACTGATACGGATGTATTATTCACTGTCTTTATTAGATGGGACAGTAGAAACCATACCGATGGGTATATTTGAGATTACAGAGGCCAATCGGAAGGTGCGAACTTTGGAGATAAAAGCCTACGATTATATGCTGCGTTTTGAAAAATCATTGAAGTTGGATTCTTCCAGTGGTACGCCATATCAATTTTTGAAGGTTGCATGTGAAGCGTGTAAGGTGGAAATGGCACAAACCGTAGCAGAAATCAATGCACTACCAAATGGGAAGACAACACTTGGTGTATATGCAGATAATGATATGGAGACTTTTCGTGACCTGATTTTTTATGTGGCACAGGTACTGGGGTGTTTTTGTCAGATAGATCGGTATGGAAAACTGGTGCTTAAGCAGTATGGGAATACTTCTGTATGGAATGTTCCTCAGACAGAAAGGTTTGATAGCAGCTATTCTGATTTTGTGACACGTTATACAGCAGTCTCATCGACAAATCAGATTAGCCAGATAGCAGAATACATCGCAATGGAAAAGGATGATGGTCTCACAATGAATCTTGGCGTGAATCCTTTGATGCAGTTTGGATTGAAGTCAGTGCGTGAGAAAATGTTATGGGAAATACTGACAGCACTCCAGAAAGTAAATTATGTACCATTTGACAGTTCCACCATAGGAAATCCGGCACTTGAGGTTGGTGATATTTTGAAATTCTCCGGCGGTCATGCGGATGAAACAAAGATAAGTTGCATCACCAGTATTGAATGCAAGATCAATGGAAAGATGGCATTGAAATGCGTAGGTAAGAATCCAAGACTTGCATCTGCCAAAAGCAAGAATGATAAGAATATTACAGGACTTATGAATTCTGTGGAGAGTGGGAAGACCATTATTTACAATTTCGTAAATGTAAGTCCATTTGTGATAGGACAGTCGCTTACTAATGTGATGGATATTGATTTCACCGCTACAGAAGAAACAACAGCGGCCTTTCAATGTGAAATGCTGTTAGAGGTTGTAAAACCGGAAGTGACAAAGGAAGCAGAGGATAGTTCGGAGAGTGCAGAATTCCCGGAGCTATCCATTATATACAAAATAAATAATGAAACGATTGATACTTTCATGCCAACAAAGACGTGCTTGTATGGGAAGCACATTGTTACTTTGTTTTTCCCGATTTCAAAAGTAATAGAGAATAGTTCCAATACATTTTCTATGTACCTTAAGATATCGACGGGTACTGTAAAAATTGGAGAGGCTCAGATCAGAGCAACCATTAGTGGACAAGGACTTGCGGCAGGATTGGGAGACTGGAATGGACGCATCAATATCAATGAGAATATTGGGTTTATCAATATTAGTGATATTCCGTTTGTGGCAGATGGTTTTAAAGATAGAGTAAATGTATCATTTCCAACATCCAGGAAACCTGGTATTACGCAGACAATTGGAAATATTACGATTGTTGACCAGAATTTTGTGGTCGATAGGTTTACCGATCGTGCTTGGATCACAGAAATTCTTCGCACGTTTGTACTTACCAGTGTGCGTGGAAATCCTAAATATAATGGATATATCACAGTTAATAATGAGGAACGATTCACTTTGAGAAAAAGGTATGTGCAGCAGTCGGAACCGATATCATTGGATCGTGGATATGTAGAAGATATGCGTGTAGATATTGCATACTTTGAACAGGTAAATAGTGTTGAAATCAATGGTTATACTGTTGGATTTAGACCACAGCTCGTAATCACTGTTACGAATACATTTGTCAAAGTGCCAGATACGATAGATGTTGTGAATGGATTCTTTGAATTGAAGGCTACTACACAGGAAACTCAAAAAGCTGTAACAGGCGAAATTGATGAAGGCTTCTTAGAATGTACCGAAATCGATATAGCAGGTTTTGATGGCGTGAAAGGGGTGGAATTTACACTATGAATTACGACAATATAAATGATATTTTTGCGGCTGGGGTTACCAATATGACCTGTTTGTTGCAGGATAGCAATAATTATGATGGCGGAACACTTGCTGTCAGCGGGGCAGACTTCTTTACATTTCTAGGGAAGGCTGCTCCTTCTATTTATGCGCATGGAGATTCCTATTGGGGAATTGGAAGCGATACAACGCATCTGAAAATTGATAATCGAGATACAAGAATGAGGTCTTTGTACAGAGAAGAAGGAACCTTATATAGCTATTATAGATTTTTGAAAATACGCTGGGAGGGCTGGTCTCATTATAATGCCTCTGGTGCTGATTATCAGCTTAAGTATGATCTTGTGTTTTGGGATACAGGTGATATTTCACTTCATATGATTTCGATACCAATACAATGTTATGATGGTGCGTTTGGTTTTACCGCGGATAAGAATTATACCTTTACAAAGCCAGATGCAGATTCACCGGATATTACTTTTCAGTATTATGCGGAAAGTAAGACGTTTGAAATCAAATATACGCTGCTAGATTTATTGGTCCCATTTAAACTCCTGGTAAGAGATGGTACCGGAAAACTCTATACCGTAGAAACACAAATTATGAATGAAGAAATGGATGAGAAGGAAGATGTACTGGTAGAACTGGAAGAGACCAATCTGTCAGCACTGCTTTTTAAGAAAAAGGGATTTGCCAAAATGCCAGAATGGGATTTGATAAAACATTTAGAAGGTCCAGCAGTACTTAGCTGGAGTGACAGCAGGGCATTTCCGTTAAATGCAATCATTACTGGGACACCACCAAAGCAATATATTGAAGGAATGGCTGACTTATCGGATGGGACAGTACTTGGTATTAAGGCCTTAAATGCAGAATATACCGGAACTGTTACGGTGCAATATAGCTATGATGGCGAGAACTTTACAGAAGAACTTGCTATGGAAGAATTTTTACTCATGGATTTGGATGCACTATATGCAGGTCTATTAGATGCAAAAACGATAACTTTTCGATTTTGGCTTGCCGGTGATGCAACACTTACTTCTTTTGTAATGAATTATAGAAATGGAGATGATGACAATGCTTAAGGGAACAACAAGAATTGAACTTACGGATGTAAATACGGGAGAGGTTGAGACCTATGAAAATCATAATATGGTAACCAATGCGCTACGCGATGTACTTAAGCCGTTAGGTCTTTGTAAGCGCCCGAGTAGATTCCTCAGTGAATTTACGCCATATTGTGAAAAACTTCTGGGTGGAATTCTTTGCTTTGATACAGAAATACCGGAGAATGCTGACAATTATTACCCGCCGGCAAATGCAACCTTAATTGGATGTGCTGCATATGGTGTGCAGAATAACACCAAGAATACATTTCGTGGTGGTTTTAATCAAACAGAATCTGAGATTAATTTGAAAGATCGATATGTGAAATATGTATACGATTTTGCAACCAGTCAGGCAAATGGAACGATTGCAAGTGTATGTTTAACACATAAGAATGGCGGCTTTACATCGTATGGAAGTAAGAATATAAGCTATAACAGGGATTATCCTCTTATGCAATCCATAGCAGAAGATAGCCTGCAGTATGTTCATCCGGATAGGACCGGAGCCAGCACAAGTAGCAAGTATTCCGGAATGACAATGGGAAAGACAGAGCTTATATTTGTAATAGACCGGGAGAAGGATTGCGCATTTTACTTTAAGTTTATGGATAATAAGCATATTCATATCACAAAAAGAAGAACCTTTCTTAAGACGGTTTCTATCCTGGATAATGTGTACAATACAAAGCCCTTGATAGAAGAAATCGAAGTTCCAGAACTTAGTACAGAGTTACGAATTGGATATTGGGGCTATAATTATGATCCGGCTACAGATTGTTTATATATCTGTACTCATAAAGATTATCGAGTAGATCCCAATACGTCATATTTGGTGACAGAAATCAAGATGGACACTTGGAAGGTAAAGCAATATGAAGTTACAAATACCACAGATAAATATCTCAGATCAGATAACAACTGGCAGATGTTTGTAACAGATGGCTATTTATATGTAAAGGGATATGATTCTCCGTATGAACTTTACAAAATACAGATAACAAATCCGGCCAATGTCGTGAAATTTAAAAGAACAAATGCTTCAAGTGTAAATGGTTTACCGAAGTTTGTAATAAATGGACGAATATATTATGAAAATGGGAATGAACAGCTTTTGATAGCGAATACAGCAACAAATGAGATTATGCCTCCAGAGGCACAGTCACTGTTTAATAGTAGTTACAACGTAAATGTAACACCGGTTCGTAATGAACCACTTATTTATTTTGCGGATTATGGAACCTGGTCAACATCTGGGTGGCATATGATGTGTAATTATCTTGCAACCATTAATAACCTGGATGCACCGGTTACAAAGACCGCAGATAAGACCATGAAGATAACATATATCTTACAGGAACAATAGAATGATTTTCGGAATTAGGCAGTTATCCATTGCGGGTAGCTGCTTTTTTCATACAAAAAATTCAAAGGAGGATAAGACGATGAAGGAATTCTGGAATGCAATTCAGTTTGTATTTACAGCAGTTGGAGGTTGGCTTGGGTACTTTTTAGGAGGATGCGACGGTTTGTTATATGCATTGCTTGCTTTTGTGGTGATCGACTACATAACCGGTGTTATGTGCGCGATAAACGACAAAGCGCTATCAAGTGAAGTGGGCTTTCGTGGGATTTGCAGGAAGGTACTGATCTTCTTATTGGTAGGGATTGCAAACATCCTGGATGTCCATGTGATTGGTACCGGAAGTGTTCTAAGAACAGCAGTTATTTTCTTTTATATTTCCAATGAAGGCGTGAGCCTTTTAGAAAATGCTGCCCATTTAGGATTGCCGGTTCCACAGAAAATCAAAGCAGTATTAGAGCAGTTGCACGAACGTGCAGAAGATGATGACAAGGAGGAATGATTTATGAGTCAGAAATTTGGAATTGATGTAAGTCACTGGCAGGGAGATTTCAATTTTGCCAGGGCAAAGAGTAATGAAGGTGTAGAATTTGCTATCATAAAGGCTGGAGGCGGTGACGCGGGGCTTTATAAGGATAGCAAGTTTGAGACCAACTATAAAAAGTGTGAAGCATGTGGCCTTCCAAAAGGCGCATACTTCTATGGAAATGCAAAGAGTACTGCAGAAGCGAAGAAAGAGGCAGAGTATTTTATTTCAATCCTTAGTGGAAAGAAATATGAATACCCTGTCTTTTATGATGTTGAGGGTAAAATGATTACAGATAATGACAGGGCAACGCTTACGGAGATTGTGAAAGCATTTTGCTCTACAATGGAAGCAGCAGGATATTGGGTAGGTATTTATTCCTCAGAGTCTTTCTTTAATAGTGAGATGAAGGATGGAGAACTTATCAGATATAGCCATTGGGTAGCACGCTGGGGAAAGAGTAAGCCGGCTCCTACAAGTGGTGCGGAAACACAGATGTGGCAGTTTGGCGGTGAAACTAATCTGCTTCGTAGTAATAAAATCAATGGTCAAACCTGCGATCAGAATTATTGCTATGTGGATTATCCTACTAAGATTAAAGCGGCAGGACTCAATGGCTATACAAAAAGCCAGGCATCAGAACCAGCGCCTGCAAAGAAAACTGCAGTAGAGATTGCAGATGAGGTACTTGCAGGTAAGTGGGGAAATGGTGAGGAGAGAAAGCAGCGTCTTACAGAAGCCGGATACAATTATGCTGAGATTCAGGATATTGTGAATGGCAAATGTGGAGTGACACCAAAGAAGTCTGTCGACGAACTTGCAAGAGAAGTCATTGCAGGCAAGTGGGGAAACGGATCTGAGCGTAAGAGTAGACTATTAGCAGAGGGGTATGATTATGGTGCGGTTCAGAAGCGAGTAAACGAAATGTTATCATAAGTTTGGGCCTGGGAGGAACAATCCTTCCAGGTTCTTTTTTTGCATTTTACCAGTTTGGTCATACCGATAATTATACCCTTGAAACCGCTAAATTGCTTGACTTATAGCGGAACAAGAGCGTTAATAGGACTACCAAAAAGGAAGGAGAATTCGCATGAAACTTAGGAAAATAGAACCTTTAAAACCTAAGCAAAAAAAGCTAAGAGTATGTGCTTATGCAAGAGTATCAACGGACTGCTTAAAGCAAGGTGAGTCCTTTGAAAACCAGGTAAGCACCTATGAGCGCGTGATTAAAAGCAATCCGGAATATGAATTCGTTTCTGTTTATGCGGACCAGGGAATGACCGGTAGAAGCGAGAATCGACCAGAGTTTCAAAGAATGATTGCAGATTGCAAGGCTGGGAAAATAGACCTGATTATCACAAAGTCGATTTCCAGATTTGCCAGAAACACCACCACAGTTCTAAAGTACACGAGAGAACTTAAGGAGCTGGATGTTGGAGTACTCTTTGAAGAAAATAACATCAATACACTTTCGTCAGAAGGTGAGCTGATGATGACGGTGCTTGCGTCCTTCGCACAGGAGGAAAGCCGCAGCATAAGTGAGAACAATAAGTGGACTTTGAAAAAGAAGTTCGAGCGTGGAGAGGGAATGGTAAATACAGCCCGCTTCATGGGATACGACAAGGACGAGACAGGGGACCTGGTAATCAATAAAGAAGAAGCTAAGGTCGTAAGACGAATCTTTGAGATGTACCTTTCAGGCATTGGATGTCATAGAATTGCTAAGGCACTAAATGAAGAAGGGATACCAACCGTAGCAGGAACTTCTTGGCATGCAAGTACCATCAAGGGAATGCTAAAAAATGAAAAATATAAAGGTGATTTTCATATCCAGAAAACGTATATTCCGGAAGGAAGTCATCAATCCGTAATAAACAATGGCCAGGAGCAAAGCTACTATGTAACAGAAGATCATCCGGCCATTATTAACGCAGAAGAATGGCAACAGGCGCAGGAAATGCTAGAGTACCACAGGAAGGAAAGGAATATAGGAAAGGGTACAAAATACAAAAACCGATATCCAATGAGTGGAATGTTGGTGTGCCCGTATTGTGGAAAGAGCCTGCGAAGAAGATATGTTTACAATCGAAAAGTTGAGTGGTTATGCGCCACTTATATTCATAAAGGAAAAGAGGCCTGTAAGGGTATCCGGATAAAGGATACAGAACTTGCAGGTCTTTCTTTTTCGGAACCAATGGTAGTAGAGGAGGTAATGATAGATGGCGAGAAGCATTACGGTTATACCAGCAAAAGAGCCTACGATGCTGGTGAACGGGCAGCAGACAGAATTCAAGAAGAAAGTAGCAGCGTATTGCCGCGTGTCAACGGACCAAGAAGAACAGTTATCAAGTTATGAGAACCAGGTGCGATACTATACGGAAATCATAACAAGAAATCCTGATTACGAGTTGGTGGACATTTACGCAGATGAAGGTATCTCCGGTACCAACACCAAAAAACGTGATGATTTTAATCGTATGATTGCAGATTGCAGGACTGGAAAGATTGATCTTATTATAACAAAGTCGATTTCCAGATTTGCCAGAAATACCCTGGATTGTCTGAACTATGTAAGAGAATTAAAAGAGCTAGGCGTGGGAATCCGATTCGAGAAGGAGAATATTGATACCTTAGATGGTAAGGGAGAAGTACTTCTTACAATACTTTCCTCCCTGGCCCAAGACGAAAGCCGCAGCATTTCAGAGAACGTTACTTGGGGCATTCGTAAAAGGTACGAGCATGGGGAACACAAAATGAGCACCAAGCGCTTCTTAGGATATGACGTGGATGAGGATGGAAAGCTGGTGGTAAACCGGTCCCAGGCAAAGATAGTAGTAAGACTTTATGAGGAGTTTTTATCCGGAAAGACGGTGGACTATATTGCTAGAATCTTCAAAAGAGAAAAGGTAAAAAGCTGGGACGGAAAATGTAACTGGCAGGCAAGTACACTTGATTCCATGCTTCGAAATGAGAAGTATATGGGTGATGCTATTTTGCAAAAAAGCTATACTGCGGATTTCCTTTCTAAGAAGCGAGTAATGAATGACGGTTCCATACAGATGTATCATATTGAAGAAGACCACGAACCAATCATTGATGTTGAAAACTGGGAAGCGGTGCAGCAGGAGCTTGAGCGCAGGCAGAAGTTTTGCGCGGAACACCATACAAACACCTATGCGGTCAATCCTGAAACTAATCATTTCTCAGGCAAGGTGGTGTGTGGTAATTGTGGCAACCTTTATAGCAGAGTATCCTACACCACAAGGAAGGGAACCAAGATTGCTAAATGGCGCTGCGGTTCTACGAATAAAGCTGGCGGACATAGAGTTTGCCCTTGCCCTTATATTTACGAAGAATCTTTGATGAAGTTTTTTGTAATGAGCTGGAACCAGATAGTAGAAGACCAGGAAAGCTACAGGGTGGCCTGGAATGAAAACCTGAAAAGCTCGGATCCACTGCTAAAGTATAAAACAGGACTTCTTATGGAACGAGTAGCGGATGGACCAATACAGGAATTTGACTCAGAACTTATGAGAGAAGTGATGGACATTATAACAGTGCATGAAGATGGCAGACTGCAGATAAGATTTTATGATGGAACAGAGTTTGAGCTTACAGCAGAATAAGGCAAAAGGGCCGGTAGGTGAATCTATGCGATTTGCTTACCGGCTATTTTACGTTATAAGGTCTGTTCTTCAAAGAGCTCAATTTGCTGTTCTGAATCAGGTGGGGTGGAAGCCTCTGGTATTTGAAGTGCTACAAGGTCCTCGTCAGTCATTTGATTTTTAGGTTTCGGTCCCTTGTTGGAGTAGAGCTTTGTCATTTGGAGTGGATGTTGTGTTTTCTTATTATAGATTAACAGCATAGCTTCTGCGAAACCTCTGGAACCGGCACTTCGTTCCCTGGAAGTACGACTAAGCTCTTTTAAGGAAATCATACCAAGTTTTTCTTTGAAAATATTATCCTTTAAGTCATCACCGAAGCAGTGAATCAGTCGGGCAGTACCATTTAGCATATTGGCACTAAAGGATTTCGGTGAACCTTCCCATGCTCCGATTAATAGGCGTAGTGTGCGGTCCAGGGTGTGAAATCCGTACTTGTCGTAGATGCTTTCCAGGGTGGCCACAGCACAAATGCAGCCAGGGCTTGTCTTGCTCGACACAACAAGATCGTAAGACTCTACCAGGGATTTGATGATGAGCTGCTTGTCATTTCCGGCCTCAATATTTGCCATGAATATTTCATAAGGGGAGAGGGCCTTTGCATACTTCATCTGGTTTGCGAAGATGTCAGCTTCCCTTTCATATTCCAGGTCATCGTAAATCATGCACCAGACAGGGGTTTCTCTGGAACTAGATACTAGTGCGATAATTTCAATAGTATGCTGGCCATTAAATACATAGTTGATACCGTCGCGCCTGCTGACCTTCACAGGGTTAATTTGACAGAGGTCAAAGTTGGCAGCAGCTTTTTCTACATGCTTTACGGATAGATTTCTCTGGTAGTCTTGGTTAGACACCAGGTTCCTAATTGGAATCAGCTCATAATGCACTTTGGGTACAAAGTCATTTAGGTTTATCTCATCATTCATTCGAATTCTCCTTTGTGGCTTCCATTAAAATATGGATTGCCTCTTGTAGTATTTGCAGTTGCAGGTTCATTTTGTATATGGCATCTTTGGAGACGTACTCAAAATCGGCAGTATTCCTGGTACGTTCAATTGAGCTTATCCAGCTTGGAATTGTTAAGGTCAGACTGGATAACTCAGCGTCAGGATCGTATTTTGGCATTTGTTTGATTTCTGGTGCCTTCTTCCGTTTTCCGTCTGTTTCTGCTTTCACCTTTACAACATGATGATTTCTAAGAGTACCGGAATGCAAGATACTAAGGTCGCCATCGTTCATAATCCTGTCTCTGACAACAACAATTTCAGCGGGGGTTAATTTGGAAAGGGCCAGAGTATTATCGTGGGAGAGATGGAACCTGCCATTTAATAGGTCATAGGCGATTTCCTTCTGCTTTTCTGCGATAGCATCAATTGCCATAGAAAAGTTGGAATATTTTGTAATGGTTCCCCGCTTTAATTCCCGGATACCGGCAAGTTCCTGGATACAGACTTCGCTTGTTAGCATATTCCCTGGACGTTTATATTCTGGCGGCGTGAATTGGTTTTGAATTGGATAAGCGTCAAGGAATATTTGTTTTTTAGATGCGTAGAATTTTCCAATACAATAACGGTTCCATTCATCTGTTAAGTAGTCAAGGTCCAGGCATTTTTTGCTGGCATAATTAATGGCCATAGAACGAAAGTCGAAGTCCAGTTCCTGAATGGAGAATGGAATACCTAGCTTTTGACAGATTTCATATTCCTCAAAGCCATATATGATTATCCGGTGCCAAGTGATAATGTCCTGTTCAGGTCCAAAGTATTTTATTTGTCTTTCCAGCGCTTCCTTTCTTTCTGACGGCATGGGAGGAACAATTCTTCTAAATTCCTCATCAATGAGTAGTTTATAATGATTTCTTTTTGCCATATCTATTCAAGTTCCTCCTCAAAGTTGGATATTGAGACAGCTTTATCCACACAGAAATATACGAGATCTTCCCTGGCGACAAATTGCCCCATAATTCGATAGACCTGTTTGGTATCTACATCAAATAAAACCTTCCGTATCTGCCGGATGAGGTATTTGCTGTAAAACTCACAGCATTGCTTTTCACCAATGGCATCCCAATGGATACGTTCTGCGCGTTTATCTGTGCTGGAACGAAAAGCAATGCAGCGGGTGGTTGGATTGATAAGAATCTGGACATATTCTGGATCCCCTAACATGTGAAGTGTCTTTCTATGTATTCGTATTCGGTTGCTGCGACAATCAATGACTAGGGTTGGTTGTGCCTGCGAGAGTGAATTGCTCATAGGTTTCCTCCTTTTCTACCTGGACAGGTTCAGATTGCTCAGGTTGCTTTGATGATTTCTTAGGTTCTTCTTGAAGGCCAAATACTGCATAACCATTGAAGGTATTGATTTGAATATTCGATTTATGTTCTTCCACAGGCAAACCAAACTGATTCTTCCATTCTTCAGGGAAGGTAGCAGTCCGAGAGGTTTTGACTTTCCCATCATCCTTGATTGCACGCTGGTAGATTTCAGCAGAATTTAAGTCAAAGACGAAGAGAAGCTCGCCGCCTGATTTGATTAACTTTCCTAAGAGCTTGTAGCGGTAGTTACTGTTCCAGTCCATTAGAGAGATTACCTTGGCAAAGAACATGCGGCAGGTAATTTGCTTAGGTGTCCTATTGGCAGTAGCAGAACACCAGCGGAAAGAGTCTCGTTCATCTTCTTGACAAGGACGGACCGCCAGCTTTTTAGTTTCCGGGTTAACCAGTATCTGAACATAGTCAAATTCAGGTAATCGCTTAATACAAGCAGTATTGACCTGGACTTTATAGTTGTTAAATGTGAAGGACGGTTCAAATACGTGAGAGAAAAATTCTCCGCGCACTACTTGATAGCCTTCAAAAGTAAAGGAGTCGTCCTCTACATAATCAATTGCTTCTTTGAGCTGTGTCTCATCATTCATTGTTTACCTCCTGTCTCATTCCATCTATCATGGACTTGATGTTTTCTTCTATTTCTTCCTGAGTCGTTACCTGGAGTTGTGGTTCAGGATTGTAAGCAGTTTTTTCTTCCTTCAAAGACCAGTCTGACTCATTAAATGCAGCTAATTCGTTGGCTTGTGCCTGACGATAGAAGTTGTTTCCAAAGCTATAAATCCATTCTTCTGGATAGCCAAAGGTACTGTTTTTTGTACCGAGTGGCTTTACATCTTCTTCAAATAAAGAGATAGGTTCTTCATCGTCTCCCTCGATGGTTGAGTTGGGAATTAAAACTTCTGCATCAGCTAAACTAAACAGAACTAATGAACTGTCATTGTTGTGCTTCTTAAAACCCATAATCCGATATTTACAGTTGCTATCCCAGCCAAATAGGTCATAAAGATTTGGAAGGAAAGCGGCACCAGATACCGGTTTAGGAACTTTGGATCCGTTTAATTGTCTGGCCCATTCCATGGAGTTTCGGTTCTCTTTTGTGGCCGGTTTGAAAGCAATAATTCCATTCCCAGGGTGAATAAGCATCTCGACAAAATGAGACTCTAATTTGCGTACACACTCTGTGCTAAACCGAATTCCACTAATGGAAAAGGTCACATAAACCCGGTTAGCAGAAGAGAAGAACTGTGCCCTGGCCACTTCAAATCCTCTCAAATCGAAATCACCTGAATTAACTTCAATGGTCTGTTCCTGTGGCAGGACAATTGCTGGATCATATACACTTTCGGAAGCTCGCTTATAATCTGCAGCCTTAAAACCAGCCCAGCGTGGATTAACTGAAACAAATCCTTCCAGTGCGCCAGAAGTAAATACATGTAAATCAGGCAGAAAACCTCGATTTCCATACTTGGCATTGCTGATTAGTCGCTGAACAGCTATGAAGTCATCACGCGAGATAATCGGTTCATGGTGATTCTTCTGTCGGTACTGATTTCGGTCCTGTTTATTCTTCTTTGATTTGTGGTCAAGGTAACTTGGAGTCCAGGTTTTACGGGCCAACACGTCGCCACAGTGCCTTTCGTTTTGAAGCTGTTGCAGAACACTTCCGGCTGACCAGACGGTGTTGTTTAGCTTGGTTTTTCTACCTAGGCTTGTAAGTGTGTCAGCAATTTCCTGACAGGTATATCCGTACAGATACATGAAAAAGATAAGGCGTACAGTCTTTGCTTCTTCTTCATTGATTACCAGGTTCCCATCTTCGTCTAAGTCAAAGCCGAGCAGCGGTGGGGTAAGAAAGATTGCTCTACGAAATCTCATCTCAATAGAAGCGTTCATAATTTCGCTCTTGGTGTGACTTTCTTCCTGGGCCAGAGTTGAAATGAATGAGAGACTCATTTCTGAATTATTATTCAGTGTGTAGATATTCTCTGTTTCAAAGAAAATGCCGATGGGAGGATCTAAGGCAGCTAATTGCCTTACATATCCAATACAATCTAAAACATTTCTTGCAAATCTCGACACACTCTTTGTTACGATTAAATCAATCTTACCTGCATGGCAGTCATTGATCATTCGGATAAATGCGTCTCTGTGCTGTAAAGAAGTACCGGAGATTCCTTCATCGGCATAAATCTCTATCAAACGCCATCCAGGGTGCCTTGTTACTACGTCCTGGTAATGATTCTTTTGAAGTTCATATGAAGATGTTTGTCGCGGATCGTCTGTTGAGACTCTGGCATATACAGCAACTCGCTTCTCGCGCTTATCCTCATAGAAGGAATCCTGGGGCAGCGCTGGAATAACATCGAGCTGATCTGTATCGATACCCTTGTAACGCTCTCTGATTTTTTCTTTTTGGGACTGAGCACTTCCCGGTTTTTCCGTTTCTTTCATATTAGTATCATTCCTTTAATAAAATATCGTCCCTAACATTATAAAAGGAATGTGCGCAGCATAAAATCGACCACAGGTTAAGCTCTAAACCTACAGTCACAATTTGAAAAAATTTTTGTTGAATTTAAGTGGTAAACCTAAAGACACGCAGTCATTATAGAAGGCAGTTTGAGAAAAGAGAATAGACCACAGGTTTCGTCATCAACCTATGGTCTATCGTGAATTGATTTTATTTTTGGAACGAAGTCCGGCTTTCATTTCCTTCATCATTTTAATAAGGAACTGTACCTCATCAGCGGAACAGTCAGATAGTATTTCTGCGACCTCGCTATTTTGGATATTGGAAACAGATGGAATGTCGGTACGGAGTAACCAGTCGGCAGATACTTGTAATGCTTCGGTTAATCTCATAAAGATGTCTAGGCCGATGTTCTTTTTCCCATTTTCAATATCGCTCATGTGTGAAGTTGAAATTTGTAGACGCTCTGCCAGGTCAGCCTGGCTCAACTTCTGCACCTTTCTTGCTTCCCTGATTCGTGCGCCAACGTCTTTGAATTTATCGTTCATTGTGCACCTCATCGCTTATTGACTATGTTTTTATTATTCTATACACAATTAGCGATTATTAGAATAGCCTGAAATAGAAGTTATCAACTATCGGCTATACAATCCTAAAGAAAATATTTTTTTAGGAGGTGGCATGCTATGTCAGTCAATTTTAATTTTGTTGGAAAGCGTATCAAGGAGGAAAGAGAGAACCGGTCCTATACCCAGGCGGAGCTATCGGAAAAGGCAGAGATTTCTGCGCAGTATCTCAGTCAGGTTGAAACAGCAAAGAAGCAGGTAAGCCTGGTGGCCTTGGTGCGAATATCCAATGCCCTGGAGGTCAACATTGATTCATTGCTTCGCGGGAACCAGGTAGGGGATAAGCAGGAGTACCAGAGCGAGTTCTATGAGCTTATGAAGGATTGCAGCCCATTTGAAAAGCGTGTGCTCTATGAACAGGCAAAGGCAACCAGGCGCATTTTGCGTGAAAGCATTTCAATGTTGAAGCAGAGAGAGGACTGATTTTTCAACAAAAGCCGCAATTAAAACAGATGGAAATTTGGCGGCAAAAATGGTAAAATGTAAGGTGGTCGGATATTGATTTCTGGCCACCTATTTTACGATTGGAGGGATTGCTTTTATGATGAATGAGCAGAAGGTCCTTAAGAAATTAGATATAACAGATTTCAGACATCTGACCAAAGACAAAGTTATTAAGATGGCGTCTATGCTTGATAAGATGGATCCAGAGGTTGCAAAGAAGGCACTGGAGCAGTTCCCTGAATTTGCAAATACAACAAAAGAGATGTTATCGGAATATAAGGATTCCTTGGATAAAGGTCTGGAGTCAAATAATGAGAGTGTGAAAGCTGTCTATGATACATACAATTCAGTAATTGCTTCTTTACAGAAAGAGCTGGATAAGGATGACCTTTCATTTGAACAGAGAAAATATATTATTGAGCAGATGAAGGAAATTGCCGAAAAGGTGGATAAGAAAGATACAGAAAATAAGAGATTTATTGCTGGAATGGCTACTCTTGCAACAGTTGTGGTTGGCGGAGGAATAGCAATTTTAGCATCTGTATTGGGAGGTAACACACAAATCAAATCAGACGATGATAACGATAACATTGTGTAGAGTCAGGAATGAAGGTGATGTTTAGTGCTATTTTCACAGAGGTATAAGGATATTATTTGGACAGAAGATCATGGATATAATAAGGACTTTATTGATGATTTATGGATAGATAAAAAGGAAAGAATAGTAGAGGTTCTGGAGGAATTTGCACAACCCAGAAGAATAAAGAAGAGCCGCTATGACGATGAGACAGAAGAGACAACTGCATTAGAAATGGCTGTTAATGAGTATAATTCTATTAACAGGTATAATAGAGAAATCGATGATAGCTATTTTGGATTTGGACCACATCTTTTAACAAGTATTGCTACTGATATGCTGTGGGATTTAATAGAGCTTCAAAGTGGGTTCCTCTCATTTGATGAGCAAGTAGCGTTTCAAAATAAGTTAAATAAAGTTCTTGAAGAACAAGAAATTCAATGGAAATTGATTGATGGACGTATGGTCAAATTGGATTCAGAACAATTCACGTTTGATCTAAAAATGAAAACATTAAATGAAATAAAAAAATTAAGAGATGAAGATGCTAAGTTCCAGGGAGCTTTTAACGAGTTGCAAAATGCATTTTCGAGCCTAGATTCAGGAAAAAACTCTGAAGCTGTCAATTGGGCAGAGATGAGTTACGAAAGTATGTTGAAGGTGATAAATGGTACTGATAGAGGAAATGCAAATGCGCTTACAAAAGAGCTCTTGGAAAAAAGCGGATTGATATCATTACCGGAAACTATAAAAGCAGAAGGTTTTAAGGAAAATGTTTTAATGACGCTTCCTTATATTAGAAATAATATAACGGCACATGGTGCAGGCAGCAAACAAGTTAAAATTGATGCGGCATTAGCTAATCTAGCTGTCAATATGGCGTGTGCACTTGAAACGTACTTAGTGGAAGTGTATAAAAAACAATGAATATAAAAATTTGTTTAGTAGCGGTGTGACTAAAAGAGTGTTAAAAATACCAGATTTAGTATAATGGTGTTAAAATACATACTAGATATAGTGTCCGCGGATGTTAATGCGATACCAGATTTCACCGCACGTGGAGACGGTCTGCTTGCTGTCCAAACTCCATTAGGCGAAGCGTCATGTGAACGTGAAACTTGATATTGATGAGATGCATTTAAAAGCTACGGAGAGCAAAGCGACTTATGAAGAAATAAAGGGTGTGCCTGTATGCTGATTTCAAATGTGTTGCATTATTTTGCGATATAGTGTCATATTTACACTAAATTAATTTTGAAATAAGGAGAGAATCTTATTTGAAAAAGAAAAAAGATGAAGTAACAATCCGTTCCAGTGCAGCAGAATATCTGACCTATGTTGCTTCTGTCGGTGACCAGCAGGACAGCATTGAGATGCGCTACGAGGATGAAAATATATGGCTGACACAGAAGATGATGGCTACATTGTACGATGTAGGAATAAATACAATTAATTATCATATTAAAAAGATATTTGAGGATAGTGAGCTACAGGAGGATTCAGTTATTCGAAAAATTCGAATAACTGCTTTTGACCGGAAAAGCTAAAATACAAATCACTATTCCTTGGAGATGATTATTGCCGTAGGTTTCAAGGTCAATTCCGAGCGTGCAGATGCAGATAAGCCACATATGGGACTATCTACATGGGCAGCAGCACCGGACGGCAAAATAGTAAAAAGTGATGTGAGTATTGCAAAAAATTATCTAAGCGAAGAAGAGATGCACTCATTAGAGCGTATTGTTTCGGCGTATTTGGATTTGGCAGAAGACCGTGCGGAACGCCATATTCCGATGACGATGGAGGACTGGTCAAAGCGTCTTGATTTATTCCTGATGGCAGATGACAGAGAGGTTCTTCAGGATGCTGGGAAAATTACAGCGGAGATTGCCAAGGCAAAAGCTGAAACTGAATTTGAAAAGTATCGTGTCGTTCAGGACAGATTATTTATGTCTGACTTTGATAAATATATGTTGGAATTAGAGGAAAATGCAAAGAAATAAAGCATTGATTTCAGGTCGGGACAATCTGCCTTCTGCCAAATGTTGCTGAAAATAATGATGTGATGAAGAAATAGGGATACTATTGCTAATACATGCTTCTATAATGTGAATTTTATAATTATTTATTCTCTGTGTGAAGGGAGTGATATCAGTGCTGCATATTGCTATATGTGATGACGAAGAGAATGAAATAGAGTATTTGAAACATGCTGTAGAGAATTGGGCTAAAAAGGAAGACATCCTAACAAATATAGAAACATATGCGTCTGCTGAAAGCTTTCTGTTTCAGTACGAAGAATGTAAAAATTATCAGATTTTGTTATTAGATGTTGAAATGAGCGGAATGACCGGAATTGATTTGGCAAAGAAGATACGACAGAATCAGGATAATGTTGAGATTATTTTTATAACATCACATTTTGAGTTTATTGGCGTAGGGTATGAAGTAGATGCCCTCCATTATCTGGTCAAACCTGTGAAAGTAGGTAAAATGGAAGAAGTTCTTTCGAAAGCAAAATGCAAGATAGAAGCAGGAGAACCGTCGATTATCATTCATTACGAAGGTGAAGTTGTTAAGTTATATGAGAAGGAAATCCTTTATTTGGAATCACTTTCCCATTATGTAACAATATATACAAAGGGTAAGGAATATAAGATAAAAGCAAATATTTCAACATTTGCACAGGAACTTAGCGAAGATTTTTATCAGACGCATCGGTCGTACCTTGTATCATTAAAGCATATTATGCGTATTTCGCGTGACAGTGTTACACTGGATAATGGGGGACAAGTGCCGCTTGCAAGAGGAAAATATGATCAGATCAATCGGGCATACAAAATTTAATGAGATAGTACAGGATAAGACAGCTATTTACATCAGTCATAGACTCTCATCATGCAGATTCTGTGATGTCATAGCAGTATTTGATGACGGACAGATTGTGCAGAGGGGAGTTCATGATAAATTATTACAGGACACGCATGGAAAATACTATGAGTTGTGGAAAGCACAGGCACAGTATTACACATAGTTTTATTTGATGTGTTTAAGAGAATGTGCTGAAAATGTGAATATACAAACGAAGCTCAAACCATTGTGGTTTGGGCTTTTCTAAATTTGCAATGCGGAAGTATATAACAAAGTTTACTCCGGAATTTCAACTGTATATTATGAAAGATTACCGCAGGTTAAAACAAGATGAAAATAGTCGATTTTCATTGGACTGGAACTTGAACAGGGCTTTATCAAAGGTGAACTACCGTATTCACACGGATGCGGTGAAGGAAAATTTGATTCCACCAGAGCTAACACCAGAACAGATTGCTTATACATATGCCAGTGAAGCAGATCTTTTAAATGTTGCTTTATTTGGTCAGACTGCAAAGCAATGGAAAAATAATAATCCGGGTAAAAAAGGGGAATGTGCGTGATGATGCAAATTTAAATCAGTTATATTTAATACTATTGGAAGATTTCTAATTTAAGATAGATGCAGCTATGGTTGAAGTACCAGCCGAATAAGAGGTGGAGCTTAATCATAACTGCATCTTTATTTTTCAGGTAATGTCTGTAAAATTATGGTCTCTGACCGAGTCCGCCTTCAAGTGTGAGTGTCTCACCTGTCATGAACTTGAAATCAGGGGATGCGAGCTGTACACATACACGCCCTATTTCTGTCTCAACATTGCCGTAATGTCCCATAGGCGGCATCTTTACATTAGCCTTGAATGCTTCAGGGTATGCCTTTTCAAAGTTCTCAAGCTGTGCTGTCCATGCGAGCGGGCATACGACATTGACATTAATGCCGTCAGGTCCCCATTCTGTGGCAGCAACTCGTGTAAGTCCGCGGATACCTTCCTTGGCTGCCGCATAAGCGCACTGACCGAAGTTGCCGAACAGACCTGCGCCAGAAGCGAAGTTGATGACTGAGCCCTTGGTCTCTTTAAGGTATGGATAGCATGCCTTCATATAATAAAAGGCGGCATACAGACCGGAATATACTGCAAGGTCGAACTGCTCCGTCGTGTGGTCGGCGAGTGTTACGCCGGAAGCGGAAGCCTGAGCGTTGTTGATGAGCACGTCAATGCGTCCGAACGTATCGACTGCCTGCTTTACGACATTGGCGACAGTAGTCTCATTGTCAGTTCCGGCGCTGACATCTGCCTGAACAGGAAGAACCTTGATTCCGAATTTTTCCTCGAGTTCTGCCTTTGCTTCTTCAAGTTTCTTAACATTTCTTCCGGTAATTACAATATTAGCTCCTTCTTTTGCATAGGCTGTTGCAATTCCGTAGCCGATGGAGCCGCAGCTTCCGTCCTGAAGAACGGCTCTTCCTCCGCCTGTTATGATGGCCGTTTTACCTGTCAAAAATCCCATTTCTGTTTGCCCCTTTCTGTATTTAACGTATTGATTTCCCGTTTTAAATATCATAAATTCGCCAAGTGAGTAAAGTATAGCACAGTTGTATGATAATTGTATACAATAGTTTAAAATTTAACGATAATTAATGACGTAATCTAGAGTTGTTAATAACTGTTAGATGCAACGAACTATTGCCGTATACGAAGTGATGGCGTATACTAAAAATAGTCACATTAAAAATACAAGGTATGATTATTATTAATGAAAACAGAGGAAACAAGTATGAGTAACAGATTTAAAAATTCATTGGCGGCAATATTGATGGTTCTGCTTGTGGCACTTACGGGATGTCAGAACGACGGAATCGCGGGAGCGCTTGACGGCGCGGTGATTCCGCAGAATACAGCCGAAGCACAGCCGACGGAGACAACAACGGCGGAGACGACGACGGAGCAGGAGAGCACGACGGCTGAAGCTTCTACGACTCAGGAAAGCACGACAGCCGAGCCCACAGCGGAGCAGGCGAAGCTTACCGAGGCGGATCTGCTCATGGATGTGAGTACGCTCCCGATACCTGACTACAGCGGCACCGATTTTTATATTGTAAACGGCAATGTGCCGTTCTTTTCGGATGCATTAAAAAATTATGACGGCGATAATTTTATTTATCTGTCGGAGCTTGACGAGCTTAAAAGATGTGGAACCTGCATAGGTTTGTTTTCAAATGCAACGCTGCCTACCGAGGAGAGAGGCGAGATTGGACACATCAAGCCGTCGGGATGGCACACGGTAAAGTACGATAAATCGGTTATCTCGGATTTATATCTGTACAACAGATGCCATCTGCTCATGTATGCAGTGTCGGGAATAAATGATGACGAGAGAAATCTGATTACGGGGACAAGACAGTTCAATCTCGATATGTTGGAGCTTGAAAATCAGGTATATGACCTGCTTAAATACGACGAGAATGCGAAGCTTCTCTACAGGGTCACGCCGCTCTTTGAGGGAGACAACCTTGTCGCGAAGGGCGTTCTCATGGAGGCTGCGACGCTCGGTGATGATGACGGATTAAGCTTCTGCATGTTCATTTACAATGTCCAGGACGGAATTGTGATTGACTATGCGACCGGGGAGAGCGCGCTTGCTGAAGGAGCTGCGGAGGCAGTGACCGGGGAATGCTCTGAGGAACAGACCGAGGAGGTTACAAGGTATGCTGAGGAGACAACACAGCAGATTACCGAGGCAGAGACGCAGACGGAAACACAGCCTGCGACACAGCAGGGCACAGTGTATGTAGCCAATACGAACACTAAGAAGTTCCACTATCCGGGATGTTCGTCAGTAAACCGGATAAAGCAGGAAAACAGGTGGGACTACACGGGAAACCGCGATGAACTCATAAATATGGGTTATGAACCATGTAAGAGATGTAATCCGTAATTGCAGACAATCTAACCTTTTTTCACTTTTTTGATGTGATTTTTGCATGTACTGTTGCCACATAAGCTGGTAATATAAAACTGACAAAGCTGTCTGAAAGTATGGCAAAAGCAGCGAAAAGTATATTTTATCGGGAGGAATCATGGGACAGTACGCAAAACCATTATCACTTAGGGATGTTACAATTAATGACAAGTTCTGGAAGGAGAAAATGGAACTTGTAAGAACAGAGGTTATTCCGTATCAGTGGGATGCACTGAATGACCGCGTGGAGGGAGCGGCACCGAGCTTCTGTATGAGAAATTTCAAGATTGCGGGAAAAATTACCAAGGCAAGACGTGAGCTTGGTGACAGGTATCAGGAAAAGATATGGCCGCTTGATACCTTTGAGACGCTGCCACAGGACATGGAACACATGGAGGACAGATTCTACGGGTTCCTTTTTCAGGACAGTGATTTTTCAAAGTGGATTGAGGCGGTTGCATACTCGCTCACTCAGCATCCGGACGAGGAGCTTGAAAGAATTGCCGACGGAGCCATTGACATCGTATGTGCGGCACAGCAGGACAACGGATACCTTGATACATACTATATAATCAATGATATGTCGAAGGTTTTTACGAATCTTCGCGATAACCATGAGCTGTACTGCTTCGGCCATCTGACCGAAGGGGCGGTGGCATACTATCAGGCGACAGGCAAGGATAAGCTTTTAAACGCCGCACGCCGCTTTGCGGACTATGTGTATGAATGCTTCGGAAAAGAGGACGGCAGGAAAAAGGGCTATCCGGGACATGAGATTGCCGAGATGGCTCTTATGCACTTGTACGATGTGACAGGAGACGAAAAGTATAGAGAACTCTCGGAGTTTTTTATAAATCAGAGAGGAACAAGACCGTACTATTTTGATGCCGAACATCCGGAGACTGTAAAAAAAGGACATGAGGATGAGCTTCGCTATTCGTATCATCAGGCACATCTTCCGGTGCGTGAACAGGATGAGGCAGTGGGACATTCGGTGCGTGCTGTGTATCTGTATTCCGGAATGGCTGATGTCGCAAGGGTTGATGGCGATGAGTCTCTCTACAACGCATGTCTTAAGCTGTGGGACAATATAACTCAGAAGAAGATGTATGTGACGGGCGGAATCGGTGCGACGCATATGGGAGAAGCTTTTTCATTTAATTATGATTTGCCGAATGACACGGCGTATTCTGAGACCTGTGCAGCAATCGGTCTTGTGTTCTTTGCAAGGAGAATGCTTGAAATTAAGGCAGACCGCCGATTTGCGGACGTGATGGAGAGAGCACTCTACAACACGGTTCTCGCGGGAATGGCTGCTGACGGAAAGAGTTTTTTCTATGTGAATCCGCTTGAAGTCTATCCGAAAGCCTGCCACGAGGATGCGAGAAAATTCCACGTCAAACCTGTGCGCCAGAAATGGTTTGGATGCGCATGCTGTCCTCCGAATATCGCAAGACTGTTGAGCTCGCTTTCCATGTACGCTTACACGGAGAATGACGACACACTCTTTGCACATCTTTTTGTCGGCGGAAGCGTGAACAAATATATCGGACGGACAGGCGGACGCGGTGACGCGGAGGGCGTGAGCGAGGATTGCCTCAGCTTTTATGTGACAACGGATATGCCTTGGCAGGGGACGACGGTGTATGGCTGCACCAATGAGAAGCCTGTGCATGGCACGCTTGCAATACGCATTCCCGAGTGGAGCAGAAGCTTCAAGGTGAGCGGTGTTACGGGTGAGCTTGACGAGAGCACGGCACAGCTAAAGGACGGATACCTCTATGTGACGCGCGACTGGAAAAAGGGAGACAGTGTGAAGGTTGAACTCTCCATGGAGACGGAGTTCATTGCTGCCAACACAGAGGTTCGCGAGGACATGAATAAGACTGCACTCAGGCGAGGCCCGTTTATCTACTGCCTTGAGGAGGCGGACAACGGTGCAGGGCTTCACATGCTAAGCGTGTGCGTGGACTCAAAGCCTGAGGAGCTTATGCTTAATATCGCGGGAACAGATGTCGTGGCGCTGAGGATTGCGGGTAAGAGGAGAAAAGCTTCGGATATGGCACTCTATGGCACACTTAAAAAGCCGGAGTACGAGGAGGTTGAGCTTATTTACGTTCCGTACTACGCATGGAACAACCGCGGTGAGGGAGAGATGAGCGTGTGGGTGAATTACGTTTTTTAAGATATTACAGTTATTGATGAAATATAGAAATTGGGATTGAAGCAGAAGAAGCCTTCGGTGGAATGTGATATGCCGTACAGTCGCGGACAATATCATATATTAACCAAAGGCTTCTTTTGCTTTACGGCTATTGTATTATTTTACTGTTTCTTTTACATCGGCGAACAGCTGCATATCCTCAGGTGAGAGCTTCACGTTAGTCGAATAGTTACGCCCGTCGGCTGTCGTTATGTTGACTTCTATAATTGTTCCCTCCTTGATGACATCGTTTCCCGATACGGCGCGAAGAAACAGCGGAAACTTAGGGTGTGCGGCGGTAAAACGGTCCCATGATGATTTTAACTGAAATAATTTTGCAGGATTCATTAGGTTTCTCCTTACTTTTTGCTGTATTATCAGGATTCAGGTGTCAAAACATCCTGATTTATTTTAAAAGTGTATAGCATGTTATATTTATACATATCAACTCCGTTGTACGAAGCAAGTTATTCTAAGGGCTCTGAAAAAAGTATTTCTGTTTCCGCCATCGTTGCAAAATCAGCCATCCATGGCTGTTTGCAACTCAGCCGGCATCCATGCCGTCTGTGGCTGTACGATAAACAGAGCCCTAAGAACAACTAAGCTTCTTCCAAAAGTCGTGATATGCATAATTATAACAGGATATACACATAAATATCAGATCCGCATGTTTTGACACCTGAATCATTATCAGGCAATTGCCTACGGTGCATTATATAAAATATATCAAATCTTGTTGGAAAAAGCATTTTGATATAGTAAAATGATTCTATCATAGATGTGATATTTGGTCAAATTATGAATTTATGAAATGGAGCAGACATGGAATGGAGATATGATGCATCGGCATGTACGCTCTGTCCCCGCGAATGCAGGGTGGACAGGCTTGGTGGAGTGCGTGGAAGATGCGGATGTGATAATGATATATATGTTGCGAGAGCGGCTCTTCACATGTGGGAGGAACCATGCATATCGGGGGAGCACGGCTCGGGAACGGTGTTTTTCTCAGGGTGTCCTTTAGGGTGTGTGTTTTGTCAGAACTCAAATATTGCAGGAGCGGCGGTAGGAAAGAAGATTTCGGTAGAGCGCCTTGCGGAGATTTTTCTTGAGCAGCAGGAGAGAGGTGCACTTAACATTAATCTTGTGACACCTACACACTATATACCACAGATTGTTAAAGCACTTGATTTGTCAAAAAGGCAGGGCATGAAGCTGCCCGTTGTATATAACAGCGGAGGTTACGAGAAGGTTGAGGCTCTTAAGCTGCTTGACGGGCTGGTCGATGTGTATCTGCCCGACATGAAATATATGTCGTCCATGCTCGCAAAGAAGTACAGTAAGGCGGAGGACTACCCTGCTGTCGCTAAGACGTCGCTTTCAGAGATGTACAGGCAGGTTGGAAAGCCGAAGTTCAGGCTTGAAAACGATGAGAGCAGAGGGACGTTTGACGGCGGAGACGCAGATGCCACGGACGAGGACGGGCTTATCATGGAACGGGGCATGATTGTGCGCCACCTTGTGCTGCCGGGCTGCACCTCGGACTCAAAGGCGGTCGTAAAATATCTTTACGAAACATACGGCGACGATATTTACATGAGCATAATGAGCCAGTACACGCCGATGCCGGAGATTATGCCCGGAGGCAGGCTTAATGCTTTTTATCCCGAGCTTGGACGATGCGTCACAAGGGAGGAGTATGACGCGGTTGTGGATTATGCGATTGACCTGGGCGTTGAAAACGCGTTCATTCAGGAGGGAGATGTCGCAAAGGACAGCTTTATACCTGATTTTGATGAGCTGTCGGGTGTGTAGAGTTAAAAGAAAATTAGGAGATGTGGATTAGTATGAAATATAATTGTCCTTATGATAAAAAATGCGGTGGCTGTAATCTGTTAGCCCATGATTACACTGAACAGCTTCAGATAAAGAAGGATACATTAAGAAAGCTTCTTGCGCCATACGGAAAGCTTGACGAGGTAATCGGCATGGAAGACCCGCTGCACTACCGTAACAAGGTACATGCGGTATTTACGACGGACAGAAAAGGAAACATCATATCAGGAGTCTACGAGGAGGGAACCCATAAGGTTGTTGCAGTGGATAACTGCCTCATAGAGAATGAGAAGGCGGATGCCATCATCGCGACAATAAGAAAGCTTCTGCCTTCCTTTAAGCTGAAGGTCTACGACGAGGACAGAAGAACCGGACTCTTCCGCCATGTGCTCATCAGAACAGCACACAGCACGGGTCAGATTATGGTGGTGCTCGTCCTTGCAAGTACGATGTTTCCGTCAAAAAATAATTTTGTCAAGGCACTTTTAAAAGAGCATCCGGAGATTACAACAATAGTTATGAATATCAATGACAAACGCACTTCAATGGTGCTCGGAGACAGGGAGCAGACACTCTACGGCAAAGGTTATATTGAGGATGTTCTCTGCGGCAGCACCTTCCGAATTTCGCCGAAGTCCTTCTATCAGGTAAATTCGGTTCAGACCGAGATACTCTACAACAAGGCGATTGAGCTTGCCGGACTTAAGGGAAATGAGACCGTAATAGATGCCTACTGCGGAATTGGAACCATCGGAATCACCGCGGCGGCACACATGGCGAAGCTGTCAAAAGCTGCAATGCCTGTTGGAGGGGTTGCTGATAATCGTATGTTGAAAAACAATGGAAGCGTTATCGGTGTGGAATTGAACTCAGACGCGGTAAAGGATGCCATCGCCAACGCAAAGCGTAATAACATGGACAATATCCGCTTCTACTGTGATGACGCAGGAAAATTTATGACCAAGATGGCGGCGAACGGTCAGCATGCCGACGTTGTATTCATGGATCCGCCGCGCTCAGGCAGTGACGAAGCGTTTCTGAACTGTGTTGCAAAGCTCGCACCGAAGAAAATTGTTTACATTTCCTGTGGGCCTGAGACCCTCGCCCGTGACCTCGGGGTGCTTAAAAAGAGGGGATATAAGGTTGAAAAGATGGTAGGGGTGGACTTGTTTCCGATGACATATCATGTGGAGTGCGTAGTTTTGATGTCAAGGGAAGATAAATAAGTGCCAGAAAGTGGCATATTTCCGGGCTTTTTCGGAAGTTGGGATGTAAAGCCTAACCTCTGAAAAAGCTTGGTTATTTTATGTGGAAACATATCTACTGCGAAAATGTGTGTCAGGTTGTGACCTCGGATTAGATAACACAAATTGAGTTAGTGGGTTAGATGTCAGGGATTTTTGAGTGAGTTTTTAGATTTGGCAACAAATCCGGCAACTCGATATTAAGGGCATTTTCGGTCAATAGAATAGATGTTAAGGAGGTATTAATGTGAGTGATTCACAGATTACTATTTTTTATTCTTGGCAATCTGATTTGCCGGGAAGTGATACTAGAAATATAATTCAAGACAGTATCAAAGATGCAGTTCGTTTATTGCGAGACACAGTTGATATTGAAGCTGACCGTGACACAAAGGGAGAATTTGGTTCCCCGGACATAGCACAGACAATTTTTTCAAAGATTGACGATTGTGATATTTTCATTGCTGATGTTAGTGCGGTATGTCAATATGAGACAGTCGATAAAGATGGAAATAGTAAGATAAAATATATGCCAAATCCTAATGTAATGCTTGAATTAGGGTATGCCACGCATGTTTTAGGCTGGGATAGGGTAATATGTGTTTTAAACTCTGATTACGGTGCACCAGAAAACATGCCTTTTGACATTGCAAGTCGAAGATTGACTCCATTCTCATTAAAAGACGGAAAAAGTAAGGGAGAGGTAAGGCGGTATATAAAAGGGGTAATACAAGATACTGTTGAAAATATTTTGGAAAATGGAAAGCGTGTTAAAGCAGGATTCTCAGACTTACGTCTGGGTTGTTTTGTCGATGGTGCTGTTTCTAATTTGATTTGTCCGATTGAAGTATCAAGCTCAGTATCTTTTGTTAAGCATAAAACACAAATTTTAGAAGAGTCTTTGAAATTGGTAGAACAAATTAGGAGTAACAAAATTACAGAACCATCTGAACTCCAAAGCAAAGAAGAGGCAAATGATGAAGATGAGAAAAAAACAAGCGATGCTACTCCTATTATTAGAAATGATGGCTCAATTCTAACTCCAGTTACTAGCTCTTTTAAATTAAATCTTTTCAAGTTACAGAAAGTATGCATAAATGATGAGGATAGAGGTTCGATAATAGATTTATGCAAAGAATATCTCGGAATAGATATATCTGAAGATACAGAATTTTTTAATATAGGAAACTTAGAAAGAAGATATGATTTGATGTCATCATATTCTTATGAAGGAACCAAAGAGGAAGAAGACAAATATGATAGCATTATGATGCTTGAATATAATCTGCATCGTGTACAAATGATGGATTGGTACGTGACAACTTTTAACGGAATGCTTTTTATCCCACTTGCAATCGAAAATGCATCTAAAGTTTACGATGAGGATGTGGATGTGCACATTAAAATAAAAAAAGATGTCGCAGAAGCAATTATTCCCTCCAAGGAGCTTATAAATCCAGATATGCAAGGGTTAGAGGGTTTGATTTATGAAGATGATGTTATTAAAGAACTTTTGATGATGCCTGAATCATCAGATATTTCCTATGATACCGATATATCATACACATTAGCAGATAGCTTGGCAGAAAGTCAGGCAGCAGTGAGAGCCCAGTTCAGTGGTGCTGGAATTAATGGAAATCCTCGATATAATTCGGATGACTATGGTAGGGAGATAACAAAATATATTGCAATGCCTAATGTCAAGGGTAATGATATCGAGTTTGAATTTTCTATAAGCTCTCTAAGGGCAAAAGAAATGAAATGGCTAGGACCAGCTTTATTACTTAATCCGTTAACAGATAGTTTCAATATTGAATATTCCATAAAATCAAAGCATTCAGATGGAGATTTGTCTGGAATAGTAACATACGCTAAATAGAAAAGGCTCCCCATCACCGGATGTATTCCAGTGGTGAGGAGCCTTTTTGCGTCTATAAGCATTACCCTTCAATATCAATTTTTAGTCCGGATTTTAGCTCCACTGTGAAATGGTCATCCCAGACGGTTATCTGAGCAAGCCAGCGTTTTACCAAGGCCTCGTCGAACTCAGCAAGGTTGGTACGCTGCTTCTTGATGTAGTCTTGCAGGTCGTTGATTCTTTCAATTTGGGCATCTCTGGCAGCGGTGTCAACAGTGCATTTTTCACGCTGTTCGCGGAGCTTGAAAATCTGGTCGGCAATCTCATCGTAGGCTTCTTTGTTATTAGCTTTTTTGAGAAGCTCTTTTTGAAGTTCCATCAGCTGCTCGTCAATGCCATCAGCGGTGCTCTTTTGAGCTTCTCTGATGACTTTAGCAATGTTCTGCTGTAACTGTGCCTGATAGGTCGACTTATCGCCAAGGAGCGCGTTAATTGCTTGAACTACCACATTTTCTAATACCGTTTCATTGACAGTTCTTGCATGGCATTCCTGACCGGTAGGTTCCAACCTGCTAAGGCAGTGCCAGACGATGGATTTGCAGCCAGGTTGTTCAAGTGGATTCTGCGGAACATTTCACCACACTCACCGCAAATAACAATCTGAGCGAAGCAGTGGTTGCAGCTGTAACTGCGCTTTTTGCCATTGGCGCTGGTCTTGACTACTCGCCTGCGTACCAGTTCTTCCTGCACTCGTAAGAAGATATCTTTTGAAATAATGGCTTCATGGTTTCCTTCAACATAATACTGAGGAACGATACCGTTGTTCTTTACTCTGGTCTTGTTCAGAAAGTCGGTGGTGTAAGTCTTTTGAAGAAGCGCATCACAGATGCATTTTTCATTACGAAGGATTTTGTTAATGGTGCTCGTCCACCATTTTGTTTTACCGCGCCGGTGAGAATACCATCAGCTTCAAGTCCTTTTGCAATTTTATCCATTGAGTAGCCTTCAAGGTACTCTCTGTAAATGCGCTTTACAACTTCAGTTTGTTCCGGGTCGATGATAAGGTTTCCTTCATCGTCCTTGGTGTAACCAAGAAAATGGTTGTGATTGACCTGTACCTGACCATTCTGGTAGCGGAACTGAAGTCCCAGCTTTACATTCTGCCTGAGGGATTGTGATTCCTGCTGAGCCAGGGAAGCCATAATTGTAATAAGGACCTCACCCTTAGCATCCATCGTGTTGATGGCTTCCTTTTCGAAGAAGACGGGAATGTTCTTATGTTTGAGAACATCGCTTATGTGATGGCAAAGCATGCAGATACCAATATTCCGGATACACCAGAAGAATGGTTGGATGGATTTAATACGTTCTCAATCTATCAGGTTCTTCCACAGCTCATCGAGCTCTGGGGGCTAAATGTTCAGACGGATGTAAGTGCTAAAAAAAACTTCGTCCAACAGATCGCCCGATGACAACACCTTTATTTTTGCTTCGTTGCGTACAGCTGGGTATTAGTATTCGAGACCTGGATTTGCTTACCATTGGCCTCGTGAATGATATGTATGCTGAAAACAGCAACGATGATTATAAAGGATATAAGGAAGTGGCGACTCAGGAGGGCTTCGACAAATTTTAACCAACTGGTAGATTTTGGAGTATGAACAATTTGTAAAATATTGATTTTGTATTGCTTTTGTCAGGACAAATGGATATAGTATAGTTAGAAAAAACTCGAAAGGAGTGTTTACTATGGCAACAAAATCAGCAAATTTATACGCACGCATTGAGCCTGATGTAAAAGAACAGGCAGAGGGAATCTTAGCAGCATTAGGAATTCCTGCATCCAATGCAATAAATATGTTTTACAAACAAATTATTCTTCAAAGAGGACTTCCTTTTGAAGTGAAAATGCCATCCGCTCGTCCTGTAGACGTTAGTGCATTATCAGAAGCACAGATGAATGCAGAACTAGAGAAAGGATATGCGGATATGCAGGCTGGTCGTACCAGATCAGCAAAATCTGTTTTTGCTGATATCCGCAAGGATTACAGTTTATGATTTATGATATCGAGATTTCAGATCAGGCCGAGATAGATCTTCGTGGAATCTTCGAATACATTGCTTTTGAACTGCAGGCACCAGAAAATGCAAGTGGTCAGCTTGATAGGCTTGAAGCATGTATTATGGATCTTGATCATATGCCGAAGAGATATCGACAATATGAATTGGAACCATGGAAAAGTCGAGGGCTACGCGCAGCGCCAGTAGACAATTATCTTGTTCTATATATTCCGGATGATGATACACAAGTGGTTACGATTATCCGTGTTATG
>ERZ791734.100-NODE-100-length-147690-cov-17.708463_pt1 | contig 147690 bp, 139 predicted proteins | sample MGYA00509953_ERZ791734 | MGnify/ENA primary metagenome ERZ791734 (study PRJEB30046, sample SAMN00792038) | human gut metagenome | study: EMG produced TPA metagenomics assembly of the A metagenome-wide association study of gut microbiota in type 2...
GCTACACGTCCGCAGGTTAGTACATATATCTTAGGTTAGTGGCGTTTTTTTGAAGGGTCAATGTCAGTGCAGTTGCACTGATACACTCACGAAAATATTAATGCCTTGTCAGTACGGAAAGTGTTTTTGGCGGTGTTGGCGATATATTTCACTTTGTGTCTTTAATAATAATCTGTTTATCGACAAACCGAGGTGCCGCAAAAACGGCACCTCAATTCTTAATATTTATCGTTTGCGTCCTCTGTAAACTCATTTTCCGAATTTACAGCCGTGTCAAAATGCGAGATTCCTATAGCTTTCGCTTTCTTTTGTGCAGGAGCCTCCGTTTTGGCTTTTTCCGTTTTGAAGTCGGTAGATATGGCTTTTATTGCCGATTCGCTGTTTTTCTTCTTGTTTTCGGCTGTGCTTTCGTTTTTCTTTATCTGCGTATTCGCAACCGGTTTGCTTTCGTTTTTCTTTATCTGCGTACTTGCAACCGGCTTGCCTTCAGGTACCTTTTTATCTGTGATTATATCCGCAGGCTTGCTTGCGACAGCAGGCTTCTCGGCTTTTATTTCTTTAGCCTCCGCTGCGGTTTTCTTTATTTCCTGCTTGCTTTTTACCGGCTTTTCCTTGTCACGCTTTGGCTCGGACGGCTTTTTAGCTTCCGGGTTATCGGCTTTTTCCGGTTTTGCCGAAGCTGTTTTTTCACTTTCGTCAGCCTTGCCTGCGGCTTTCTCCGGTTCTTCCGCAATCGCCTTTTGGCTTAATTTGAATTTGTTTACCATACCGTCAAGAATAGTCGCCTGTGAAGATAATTCTTCTGCCGATGCGGCACATTCTTCGCTTGTAGCGGAGTTTGTCTGTACAACGGAGGAAATCTGATCGACACCTGCTGTTATCTGAGATATAGCCGTTGCCTGTTCTTCGCAGGCTGTTGAAATATCCTCAATCAGATCAGCCGTCTGCGTGGTGGTTTCAACGATAAGAGCGAGCGTTTGCGCCGTATCGTTTGCGATTGCTGTACCGTCCTCTACCGCCTTGATAGAATCCCCGATAAGCGTTGTGGTATCGCTTGCCGCCTGTGCGACCTTGCCTGCAAGATTTCTTACCTCGTCCGCAACTACGGCAAAGCCCTTGCCGGCTTCTCCCGCTCTTGCCGCTTCAACGGCGGCATTGAGTGCAAGAATATTCGTCTGGAACGAAATATCGTCGATGGCTCTTATGATATTTGCTATCTGCTTTGAAGTATCGTCTATCTTGTGCATAGCCTCAAGCAGAATATTCATCTTCTCATTTCCCGAATCAACCAGCTTTGCGGCTTGTTCGGAATTCTTGGCTGCGTCGCCGGCTCTTGCGGCATTGCGGTTTACCTTTTCGGATACTTCCGAAAGCGAAGCGGAAAGCTCTTCCACAGAAGCCGCCTGCCTTGTAGCACCCTCCGAAAGATTTGCGGCGGCAGATGATACCTGCTCCGCACCGTTCGATACCTGAACGCCTGCTGTGCTGATACCGCTCATCGTCTTGTTGAGTGAGAGCATTATTCTTTCGTATGAAGCTCTCAGCTTTGCAAAATCACCAATATAAACATCGGCAGGAGAATATGTAAGATCGCCGTTTCCGAGTGCGGCAAGCATATTGTCAAGGTCTGTGATAATTGCGTTTATCTGTGTTGTTATCTGATTTGTGCTTTCGCTGAGCTGGCTTATTTCCTTGTCGATGTTTTTGCCGAAGTCGAGCGGCTCGGCATGAAGATCTCCCTGTGAAAGCGTCACTATCCTGTCAGAGCAGAGCTTGACGGGATTGATTACCTTCTTGACTATCGTGAGGATTACCAGTACCGATACGACAAAGCAGATAACAGCTACCGCAGTTCCTATACACAGCGACATCTTTATGCTGTCCGTGTATTCCGACGGGGTAGCGACAACAAGACAGCTCCATCCTTCCGTATTCGCAATAGGAGCATAGGTGACATATTTATCCACGCCGTCAAGCGTAACCTCCGCAAAGCCTTTTTCGCCTTTTATGGCATTGCTTATGCAGTCCGCTATGCCCTGATACGAGCTGTCCGCCTGCGCAAGCGTCTTGTAGTTTATACGCTCTGTCAGCTTGGTTTCATCGGGATACGCAATTATCGTACCCGTCTGGTCTATCGCCATGGCATAGCCTGTTTCGCCTATTTTTGTCTGACCTATAACGGCTGAGAATGTGTTCATATCAACACACGCCATAAGTACGCTTCTGAGCGTTGTATTGTCACTGTCGAACATAGGTATCGCAACGTCCATAAGAACGTGCTTCAGATCCTTTGCGGCATAAGGCTCGCCCTGTGCTGTTTTTTTGGTTTCCACAGCTTTTTTGAAGCTCTCGTTTTCCGAGTAATCAAGCGTTTCGGCATAGAAACACTTGCCGTTTGTATTCACGATCTTTACATCGGTCAGCATAGGGTTCTTTGAAAGTATCGAGAAGCACTTTGTGGAAAGAGTACCCGTATCCGTCAGATCGTCAAATCCCGAATCATACGCAATCTGCTGCAGCTCCGCAGTGATGGAGCTGAGCTGATTGGAAACGGTATTCGAAGACATATCCGCAACCTCGGTCAGCTGATTTTTCAGCGACTCCTGTAAAAAGTTGTAGTTTATGCCTATATTCACACCGCCGACGATAAGGAGCGAGCCGCCTACCGCAAGACACATCCATTTGAATATCCTGCCTGTGAGCGATTTACGCTTTTTCTGCACCTGCTTTGCACCGTCGGAGATTTTGTCAAATTCTTTTGATATATCCTTTTTAGCTGACATTAGCCTGTCCTCCCGGATTTGTTATGTTGTATGTTATTACTAAATCATACCACATTATAAGAGTAAAGTCAAATAACTGAAGCATTTTCTACGGCAGTTTTCACAACTGCAATAAAAATCACACCGTGAAATTGTTTATTCTGCACATATTTATCGTTGCTCAGCTTACCACATTATTTTGTATGCCTGTTTATGTACTTGCTGTGCAGCTTTGAGTACATTATCTTCTGACCCGTGTAAAGTCCGTAGTAGCCCGATAAAATGTAGCTTACCGAGCAGGCGGCGGCAAAGAATATTATGCCCTCTCCGCCGAAAAGCTCAATGCTGAGTAAAAGCGAGGTTACAGGGCAGTTTACCACGCCGCAGAACAGCGAAACAAGTCCGAGTGCGGCAGTGAACTGAGGCGGCAGACCGACCAGTGTTCCGAACAGATTTCCGAATGTAGCGCCTATGAAAAATGACGGAACTATCTCTCCGCCCTTGTAGCCGCCTGCAATGGTTATCACGGTGAATAACAGCTTCAGTGCGAATGCTTCGGGGCGTGTAGTGCCTGACATAGCGTCAGCAATGATATTCATTCCCGCTCCGTTATAATCCGTTCCGAATACGGCGGTCAGTATTACTATCGCACAGCCGCATACGAAAATTCTGATATAGTTGTTCTTGATTTTTGCCGATAACAGCTTTGACAGCTTATGGAGCGAATAGCAGAAGACAACGCTTAGCAATGCCGTGCCTACGCCGAGTATCATCGCAAACGCTATGTTCATAACGGAAATATCCGGTATCACTACTTTATATGTCACCGGCACTATTCCGAACAGGCGAGAAATTCCCAGCGCAACCGCCGCAGAGAAAAAGCACGGCACGATAGCCGAGTAATAAAACACTCCTACGCTGATAACCTCCATAGCGAAGAATGTTGCAGTGACAGGAGTACCGAACAGTGCCGAAAATAGTCCGCTCATTCCGCACATTACCAGAAGATTACCGTTGCGTTCATCCATCTTGAGAAATCTTGCTATTTCCGCCGACAGCCCTCCGCCTATCTGGAGCGCCGCACCCTCACGACCTGCCGAACCTCCGAACAGATGAGTGATAAAGGCGGATATGAAAATAAGAGGAGCCATTCTGACCGGTATTTTTCCCTCGGTTCTGATTGAGGTGATTATTATATTGGTGCCGGGATCGTTTTTCAGACCGCAGATACTGTAGAGGAAAACTATTACAAGACCTGCGACCGGCAGGAAGTATACCATAAATGAATGCCCTGTGCGGAATTCTGTCGCAAACTCCATGCAAAGATGGAACAGCGAGCCGATAACGCCACAGCAAATGCCCGTTATCCCCGACAGCAAAAGCCACTTGAAAAATGTTTTAAGCGTTATGTAGAGCCTTTCACTGCGGATACGCAGATGATTAAGCAGTTTGTTCATAATTATATCTGACCCTCTCTGACGGAAACTTCTGCAGATGACAACGTGTGCATGTCCCCGTTTTCATCTCTTACTATCAATCTTGCATTTTTATCAATGTCAACGGCGGTAGCATAATATTCCGCATTTGACGATATGACCCTTATCCGCTTTCCAAGCACGACCGAGTAGCTTTTGTACTCTTCTGTCAGCTTTTCAACAGACATACGTTCGCATATTTCGAAGAAGTTATTCAGTATTTCGGCGGCAAGAGCGCATTTCAGCTCGTTTCCTGCCGCTTCTTCGGAATAAAGGCTTGAGGCAATATCGGAAATCTCGGACGGGAAACCGCCTTTCGGACGGCTGATATTGACACCGAGTCCCATTACGGCATATTGCAGGCTTCCGCTTTCAAAGTCGGTGACCGCTTCGGTGAGGATACCGCAGATTTTTTTGCCGTTCAGCATTATATCGTTTATCCACTTGATACCGGCTTCTATTCCGCATACCTTTTTGATGGCTCTTACAACCGATACAGCCGCACCTGCGGTTATGAAGAACGCTTTGTCGGCTTTGAAATCGGGGCGGAGAAGCACAGACATATAAATGCCTGTGTCGGCAGGCGAGTAGAAGCTCTTTCCGTGTCTGCCTCTGCCTTCGGTCTGCTCGTTTGCAATAAGAACGGTTTTGCTTGGTGCGCCGTTTTCAGCGGATATGCGGAGCAGGGTATTTGTGGATGTTACAGTATCCTTTATCGTAATATCAGCGTCGGCGGCAGATTTTTTAAGCAGCTGCCTTATGCGAAGAATACCGTAGCGTGTGAAATCGTCCGTTTCGCCGCCCGAAAGCAGATAGCCCTTGTTTTGTGCCGCATCAATTATAAATCCGTCCGCCCTTAAAGAGTTGATGGCTTTCCAGACAGCATTACGGCTGACGTAAAGCTGCTTTGAAATTTCTTCGCCGGAAACGAATTTTCCTTTACTGCTCATAAGTATAAGCAGGACTTGTTCTTTCAATTTCATAATAAGTTTCACCTTTCGCTGTCACCCTGCGGATTTTAAGGTTGACAATACGGATGTTCAAAACCGCAGAATATATCTGCGGTCAGAGGTATCAATTACAGCTTTTCGAGCATATCGGTTGTTTCGTCAAGCCAATTTCCGTCATAAAGCTCGATAAGACCCTTATCGCAGGCGGCGGCTAATTTCGGGTTGATAGGCATTCTCGCTATATTCTTTATGCCGTATTTTGCGGCAACTTCGTCTATATGACTTTCACCGAATATGTTGTGACGTGACTTGCAGTCGGGGCATTCGAAATATGACATATTTTCAACTATACCGAGTACGGAAACGTCCATCATTTCAGCCATTTTAACAGCCTTGCCGACAATCATCGAAACCAGCTCCTGAGGAGAGGTTACAACAATAATTCCGTCAACGGGAAGTGACTGGAACACGGTAAGCGGTACATCGCCCGTTCCGGGAGGCATATCGACAAACATATAATCAACATCGTTCCAGATTACGTCAGTCCAGAACTGCTTTACGGTATTTGCGATAACAGGACCTCTCCATACAACAGGGTCGGTTTCATCGGGCAGAAGCAGGTTAACAGACATGACCTCAATACCGGTCTTTGTCATAACGGGGTAGATGCCGTTGTTATCGCCGGTAGCTTTTCCGTGAAGACCAAACGCCTTAGGGATAGACGGACCTGTTATATCTGCGTCAAGAACTGCCGTCTTGAAGCCTTTTCTCTGCATAGCTACAGCAAGCAGAGAGGTGACCATAGACTTACCTACGCCGCCCTTACCGCTGACAATTCCTATAACCTTCTTTATATGTGACAGTTCGTGGGGCTTTTCAAGAAAGCTCTGAGGTGTCGTTCTTTCACCGCAGTTCTGTGAACATGAACTGCAATCGTGAGTACATTCGCTCATAAAATCGTTTCCTTTCAATCGGCGAAAGCCGTTTATTCTGCGCTTTATCCGGCTTTATTTGGCTTATTTGGCTTATTTGGCTTATTTGATAGTATACCACTATCGCATTCAAAAATCAAGGCGGATATCAAGGCAAAACCGCACAATTAACGGCTGTCGCCTTTGCCGCACGCTAAGCTTGCATATTTTCCGCCATCTTGCACAAATTTCGCTTGACAGGCGTCAGCCTGCCCGCACTCAATTTATACAATCTGACGAAAAATCTACTAAGCAATCGCACGACAATAATTATGCGGTATTGCCTTAAAAGAGTAAATCAGTCCGTTTTTGAACAAAACAAAACCGCCGGAACGGTCCGGCGGTTCAGATCGTTTTAAATTAATCGTGGTGGCAACCGCAGTCGCATTCCTCGTCCTCTAAGCAGCTGAGATCAAATTCAAGATTTTCTCCGCAGTTAGGGCAGGGGATCTCACCCGACTGAATAACGTCGAAATCAACTGTGATAGTGTTTCCGCAGTTAGGGCAGGTTACTTCGTACATATCGTCGTCATAATCGTCCTCATCGCAGCATTCGTCACAATCACAATCATCGTAATCGTCTTCTTCGTCACCGTAAACGACATCTTCAAGGCAGTCAACGCTTTCTTCCATATCGGTCATAACGTCTGCAACATCGTTCAGTTCTTCGTCAATATCGCCGAGTGTCAGTGCAATATCGTCAAGAACGTCAACGATAGCTGCAAGCACTTTGCCTTCCTTAGTTGAATCATCAACACCCAGACCTTCTGCAAGTCCCTTGATGTATGATACCTTTTCTGCAACTGTCATAGTAAAAATCCTCCTTTTACTGTCTGCAATTACTTCAAGCAACCGTTATATGATTACTTGTTTGTTACACGCTCCATATATTCGCCTGTTCTTGTGTCGATACGGATTATATCTCCGATCTCAACGAACAGAGGAACACGGATTTCAGCGCCTGTTTCAAGAGTAGCGGGCTTAGTTACGTTTGTAGCTGTATCGCCTCTGAAGCCGGGGTCTGTATCTGTGATTTCAAGCTCTACAAAGTTGGGAGGCTCTACACCGAAAACCTTGCCCTTATATGAAAGAACTTTACATACCATATTTTCCTTTACGAACTTGAAGTTGTCCGAAAGCTCTGCCTTGTTTATCGGCACGTCCTCGTATGTCTCTGAATCCATGAAGTGATAGAGATCGCCGTCATTATAGGTGTACTCCATGTCTTTTCTTTCAACATAAGCTGTGGGGAACTTAGCTGTGGGGTTGTAGGACTTTTCAACTACCGAGCCGGTAATTACGTTTCTGATCTTGGTTCTGACGAAAGCGGCACCTTTACCGGGCTTTACGTGCTGGAACTCAATGATCTGCATTACGTTGCCGTCCTCTTCAAAGGTCATACCGTTTCTGAAATCGCCTGCTGTGATCATATTTTAAAATACCTCCGTATATTTTATCGGGTTTATGCGGAAAAATACCGCCGCTGAAAGCCGTTTTTGTTTTTTATCTCTCAGCCCCATATTCTATCTATTATATTTTACATTATTCCAGCCGTAATTGCAATACCTTTTTGAAACCTTTTTTAAATTTTTTTGCTTTTCGTTTTTGCTTTGGTTCTTAATTACGGTTTTATACTTTTAAAATAGATTATTTAAATAGCGGACTGTCGATAAACTGATTCTTATTAAAGCCACACAGTGAAATATATTGCCAACACCGCCGCTAACACTTTCCGTACCGACAAGGCGTTAATAATTTCGTGAGTATATCTGTACAACTGCACTGACATTGACTCTTCAAAAAAACGCCACTAACCTGAGATATATGTACTAACCTGCGGACGTGTAGCGTTAAGCGTCCCTGCTTTGACAGGATATACAATGTTCGGGTGGTTTTTCGAGTTTATCCAACACCCCAGCGGGGTAAGGGTATGGGTAAGGAAAGAGGGATGCCAAGCTGAGCATTGCTTTAGCAATGCTCCCGCTCCTCACGTCGCTCAAGAGGAATAACTGATTTGGGAGAAAACCTAAGGGACAGGGTATAGGGCTGAGCACTAACCTTTGGCAATTGCTCAATCGTTTCGCTTTGCTTCACTGCGGCAGTCCAGCGGAGCTTTAGCGGAGTGCACGAGCCTTGCGTAAGCGAGGCTCAGACTCTCCCTGATCCCTTTGGTTGTCTCCCTCTTTCATATTGACAGGTGCATCGATTTGAATAGCGAACCCGAGAAGTGCTGTCCGACAAAAAGAACTATCGGTAGCTTGCTATCACAGATAAATACTAAAAGATAAAACAGAAGTACATCAAATACAAGACTTTTTTCTACAAGCTGTTAAAATAGATTATCCCCTTACGGCATATAACCGATTTTTAATTGAATTTTACTTTATTTACGGCTAAATAGCCGTGTAACGATGTTACATTAGGTGAATATGTGGAAAATGTTGTGTGCAATTAGTACAAAATGTACAAAAAAGTGAAATTGCTTTGTTGACATTGCCTATTGATTATAAAATCGTTTTCATTTATAATTGAGATAACAAATTCTATATTTGTGCAAACGCAAAACGAAATTAATGGAGGACATTAACATGAAGTTAAAGAAGATTTTTGCTGGCGTTGTTGCTTCTGCTATGGCTACAACAGCAGCTGCTGCTATGATGATTAATGCATCTGCAGCTGGCACACACAAGGCTTATATGGTGTTTGCCGACAATTCATGGTTCTGGGGTTCATGGGGCTATGATGATACAGCAAAGGGCTACTGCGCAAACGGTGCTGTAGACGTAACAGGCGACGGTACATACACTGTATATATCGACAAGACACTTGTTAACACTGAAAACCTCGGTGCTACAGGCATTGACGATGAAACAGGCGATCCTTACGCTGTAGTTGCAAGCGGTGTTCAGGTATTCTGCGTAGATATCGAAGGTCTTGCTGATGAACTCGGTCTTGCTAAGTATGAAGGCGGCGGAATGTCAGCTCTTGATCACGGCAACGTTACTATTTCTGACGTTAAGATTGTTGCTACAATGACACAGGAAGACGGATCATCTGAAGATCAGACATTCACAATCGACAACGATAAGGTAACATGGGGCAATATCGAAGGTAAGGGCAACCTCAGAATCGAAATCGCTAATGCTTACGGTGTCAAGGACGAAGATGATAAGAACCTGGTTAACGATCCCGCTAACTACGCTTCATTATCATTCAACGATAAGCTTGCTGTAACATTCACAATTTCTGGCATCGGCGGTGGTGCTTCTGATGATACACAGTCTCCTGATGACACAGATGCTCCCGCAACAGAAGCTCCCGCAACAGAAGCTCCCGCAACAACAGGCGATTCTACAAAGCCCAACACAAACACAGGTGTTGAAGGCGTTGCAGCAGTTGCAGGCGTTGCACTTCTCGCAGCCGGTGCTGTAGTAGTTGCTAAGAAGAGAAAGTAATTTCTGTTCACGGTAAATAACATTAATATGTAGCAAAAGCCCACGCATTTCGGTGCGTGGGCTTTCTGTGCGTAAAAGTACCGTAAAGCCGGATTTTGCGGACAGAAAAAACAGAGCATATCGAATATCCGTTCCGATATGCTCTGTACTGTTTAAAATGTCCGATAATTGCATTATGCAACATATTCCTGTGCTTTGTCCTGCGGCATTATGCCTTTAACCGCAGAAATTACGGCAACAGCTTACTGTGCGCTGATAACCATCTTGTATCTTGCGAATTTTTTTCCTTCGAGTATCTGTATACCCTTCTTTTCCTTGAAAAGTCCGCTGTCATCATCATAATCGTCACTGCCGCACCACGGTTCAATGCAGATGAATCCTGCACGCTTTCCCGCAGGTGTCCACAGTCCGAGCGTTTCGAAGCCCTCAAATGCTATGCAGGCAAGCGTCTTTTTGCCCTGAGTGAGTTTTACGGCTCTTGACTTTATGTTATCGAAATAAACCACATCGTTATCAAACATATCGTAGCTCAGCGGCAGCTTTGACGAGCCGTCAAGACGCTGTATGCGTTCCTTGCTTCTGAACAGCCTTGTATCAAGATCCATAACCGGAGTCGACGCTTTCTCACGCTTTTCGAATACCAGCGTGCAGTTGTCCAGATTGTCGCAGGCTATGGCAGGATGTGCTCCGATGCAGAACGGTATGCTGTGAAAATTGGGGTTGAAAACGCTGTAGCAGATTTCTATCCTGTCGTCAAACAGATTGTACTGTAAACAAAGCTCAACGCTATATGGATAGCCGTTTTTCACGGGTGCGTACTTGTACTGCAGAATGAGCGAGTTGCTGCTTTTTCTTACTGTTGTAAATTTATTGTCACGGGCAAATCCGTGCTTTGTAAGAGAGATTTCCTTCCCGTCAATTATGGTCTTGTTGTTTTTTACATTTCCTATCGCAGGAAAAAGCACGGGCGAAGTCTTTCCCCAGAAAGCAGGGTCGCCGCACCACATTATCTCTCTGCCGCCTATTACAAGCGATTTAAGCTCTGCGCCTTCTGAAGCTATTACAGCTTCGGCGTTTTTTGTTTTCAGCTCAGTTGTCATTTAAGTACCTCGTCTTTTACTGCTCGTAAGCTGTCAGCTTATCGTTTTCGATTGTCAGCTTCGGATTGTTGAACTTCCAGCTTTTGATAAATTCGGGTATTTTCTTTGTCGTACCCTTAAAATCGGGTAATTCGCTCAGTGTGATAACCTTTTCGCTTGAATATACGCTCTTGAGGAATTCCTCAGACATACGTTCCGTATTTACCGACGGAGTGCCGCCAAGCTGTGTTATAACTGCTCCCGAGCCGTTTGAGGCGCATACGAATTCCTTGCACCACGGAGCGTAATAAAGCCATTTTACTTTGCTGTCAGCCTTGAACACTTCTTCGGGGTCGGGTATATATCCTACCTCAGACAGAGCGGACATTTTTCCTATGTCGTCGGTGTACTTGGAAAGCGTGCTGTATGAAGCAATCTGCACCGAGTGATCCTCTGAGGACGGATATACGTCCATACCGCCTATATCATAGGTGTTAGCGTTGACAGTTGCTTTTTTCGACTGACCGTTCCATACCCAGATAAGATTTGTCAGTTTGTGGTAATTCTCAAGGCGGTCATATAATATGTACCATAGCTTCTGATAAAGCTGTTTGTCATAGGTATCCCTGTCCTTAACGCCCCACCAGAACCAAGCACCGCTTGCCTCGTGCAGAGGCCGCCATATAACAGGAACGCCGGCTGTTTCAAGACGCTGTAAATAAAGTGCAATAGTATCAATATCCTTGATTATTACCTTATATTCATCGGTTCCGGGAGTTACCGCTTTTTCAAGGCTGAAGTCCCGTATCTCATCGCTGTAGAACGCTGTGCCTTTGACGCTTTTGTCGCTCATATCAACGGGAACCTTCCAGTGCCAGCAGAAAGCAACGATGCCGTTCTGCTCGTTGTGCCACTTTATCGCTTCTTCAATCTGTGTGTAATCGGGTGTGTCCGTACCCTGAGCGTAAAGAAAGTCAAAGCCCATGATAGCAGGCATATCGCCTGTTGTATTGTAGTACATTATGTTCTCGAACTGATTTGCATCGGAATACTGCTGACCTGCGATAATCTGCTTACCGTAGACGCTCTTAAGGTAGTTGAAAAGCTCCAGTGTTTCTTCGTTTGTGTTCTCGGACACGGGCTTGGAGCCGTCCGGGGTCTTTGCTTCGAGCTTCTTGATAAGTGCGTCAACATCGGTTTCGTACTTTAACGCAACATCCATATCTATGTTGCCGTCAGCATCGACAGCGATCGGATTTGAGCGGAGCTTCTGCTCTGCGTTTCCGTTGCCGGTTGCGGACGAGGTCGTATTGCCGGAATTGTCCCCGTTTCCTGATGCGGTGCTGTCATTGCAGGCTGTCACTGACAGTATCATTGATACGGCTAAAATTGCCGCAAGCGTTCTTTTCATTGAAAAAATCCTTTCATTTTAGCTAAATTTAATCTTGATTATGTCGGAATTTAGTCCGCATAAGCTAATTATAACAAATCGACAAATAAAATTCAATAGATAAAGGAAAATATGTTGGAATTTTGTCTGCATAAAGCCAAAATATTTGTAAATTATGTCAAGGCAGCTTACCGTTCTTGTATTCCTTCGGGGTAACGCCGACCGCCTCGCTGAACGCACGGCAGAAATGGCTCTGTGATGAGAAACCCAGTAATGATGCGATGTCAGCTATGGTGTGAGTGCCGTCCTTAAGCATACCTTTTGCGGCATTTATACGGGAGGCATTGATGTACTCGTGGATGCCCATACCGATCTCAGCTTTGAAAAGGCGGTGCAGATGGGAGCGGTCATAGCCTGCTTCATCGGCTATCTGCTGTACGGTAAGGCGCTTTCCTGTGTTCTCGGAAATCATCTTTATAGCGGTGCGAACCGGCACTGAGAGCCGTTTTGTACGTCTTAGCCGTTGCATACGGACAGCATAATCCATTACCATTTCGTTATTAAGCTCTATAACCTGTTCAATAGAAGTGCATATATCTGCTCGTCTTATGTATATGTCGCTGAGAGTATATGCGGTTTCCTCAGACATACCTGCGGCTATGCAGGTACGGGCGACTACGGCGGCGCAGACTACAAGGTGATAAATCTGATTGCGGAGTGGATCGTCCGAAAGCTGACCTTTTCCGCTTTCAATATCGACGTCATATTTTAACTTAGATTCTAATAATTGGTTAATATCACCTGATGCAATAAGAGCGAATACCGAGTTTTCGTTTTCGATAGGCTCGTGGTAAAATTCCTGAGCCTGCTGTACATAGAGCAGCTTTTCGGGTTCGGTATTTTCATTTTTTTCAGCTTCATCAGTGATGCGACAGGTTGTAGTTTTATGCTGATTGTAAACGTTATTTTCGGTGTTTGCAGTGGTTTTCGGTACATTTTTTGCCATAATATTCCTCCTTAATCTTTAAATCGGTCTTTTTATCATTATACAACAAAAGTGCAAAAATAGCAACATTTTTGATAAGGGTGATTTTGGGTGTTTTAATGTATATTATTGATAGTTTATCAAAGTGGATATATTTGAATTGCAACATATAATATTGAATATAAATAGACGGTTAATTGCGTGAAAATGTTTAAATGTGATGTGTTGGTATAACGTGATAGTTAATTATGTTATTAATTTTGAAAATTGTTTATGTAATAGGAAAGGTATACCGATTGTTTGTAGATAAGCCCTTTGATATATATTTAAGTATTTATATATAATTACAAGCTGCCGATAGTGCTACTTGTCGGACAGCACCTCACCTTTGACAAGGGAGGCAAGGGTGATGGTGCGGAGCAAGGGATAGTGCGGAAATTTCAATTGATGGTGCGGATGGGGAGCAATCCCCACCATCTTGACGGCAGACCGACTTAGTAATTATATAAGTCGGATATATCCCATAAAAACGCTGTAAAATTTAGGCTTGTGCCTTGCCGTTAAGCCACCTCCCCTTTTTCGAGGGGAGGCAAGTGTATTGGCAATTTTCAAGGAATAGTGCGGTTTTGGAAAGGGTTGATTGTGGCGAGAGATGGCGGAATAATCCCTCCGGTAGTCGCCCGAATTTTTTTCGGGCGACAGCACCTCACCTTTGACAAGGGAGGCAAGGGTGATGGTGCGGAGCAAGGGATAGTGCGGAAATTTCAATTGATGGTGCGGATGGGGAGCAATCCCCACCATCTTGACGGCAGACCGACTTAGTAATTATATAAGTCGGATATATCCCATAAAAACGCTGTAAAATTTAGGCTTGTGCCTTGCCGTTAAGCCACCTCCCCTTTTTCGAGGGGAGGCAAGTGTATTGGCAATTTTCAAGGAATAGTGCGGTTTTGGGAGGGTTGGTGTGGCGAAAGGCGTGGTGTGCTTTTAAGAGGGTTGTGGGAATTGCAGTATAATGATTCGGATTTGTTGCGTATGCGGTTAAGGGCTTACTCAGAGCGTTTTCGGGTAAGGCGGTAGACGGGTTTTTCCTCGCAGAACATTTTCCAGCGGAGAATGTCATCTGTGAAAATGCCGACGGCGGAGAGGAAAAACCACAGCACCGTAAAAAGCAGGCATATCTGACCGAGAAGGTTGAAAGGTAACTGTTCGTAGTTCCATACCTTCCAATCGAGCCAGAGGTTGACTATACAGCCGCATAAGAATTCGAGGGTGGTGATTATAAGCGATGATAGAGCCATCTGGACGGGGAGTGAGAGGTCGAATTTTTCGTTAATGCCGCCGACCAACAGAAAGCAGATCCCTCCTAAAATAAACATTGTCCAGTGGCTGTTTCCTCTGAACAGAAGCTCTGTTATCGTATAAGCACAGCCGCCGAAGCAGAACAGCATAAACAGCTTCATCGGCAGACAGATCTTGTAATTCATATTGTTACCTTGCCTTTCGTGTTTGTATCCTTATTATAAGCTCTTTTAGTAAGATTATGCAGATATGGCAGAATATAAGCATATAATTATCTTAAAGGAAATTTTGCACAAACGGAGGTTATTATATGGTGCTTATAAAAAGAATTACGGCAGTTGTGACGGCTTTTGCTCTGGCAGTGGTGACGCAGGTTGCGTCCTTGACCGCATTTTCGGAAGGTGATGTGAGCGAGGCAGACAGCATAACGAAGGCGGCAATCGTTACCGAGGTATCGACAGGGCAGGTGCTGTACGAGCATAACTCGCACGAAAGGCTGCCTATGGCATCGGTAACCAAGCTGATGTGCCTTCTGATATGGGCGGAGGAAATGGAAAAGGGTACATTCGGTATGGATACTGTGATAACGGCTACCGCAAGAGCGAACGCTATGGACGGCTCGGTGATATGGCTTAATGTCGGGGAGGAAATGTCGGCATACGATATGATACGCTCGGTCGTTATTGCCTCCGCAAACGATGCTTGTGTGGCGGTATGCGAATATTTAGCCGGAACGGAAGAAATGTTCGTGGAACGAATGAACAAAAGGGCGCAGGAGCTTGGAATGAGCGATACTCACTATGATAACTGCGTAGGATTTGACAGCGACACGCATTACACCTCCGCTTATGATACAGCACTTCTCAGTGCGGCTGTGTCGGAGTATGACTGCTACAACGAATTTTTTGCCACCAGACTTGATTATGTGCGTGAGGGGGAGCGGCAGACACAGCTTTTGAACACGAACAAGCTGATGCAACGCTATGACGGCATCATCGGCGGAAAGACCGGCACTACGGACAAAGCAGGGTGTTGTCTTGCAGTGTGGGCGAAACGAGGAAATATGAAGCTGTGTGCTGTGGCGCTTGGCTGTAAGGAAAGCGAACAGCGTTTTACTGCGTGTACCGACCTGCTGAATTACGGCTTTTCGGGCTTTGAGCTGTACAGGACGGCGGTAGACTCTGATGTGCTGACACCTGTAACTGTAACCGAAGGGCTTGAAAAGCAGGCTGACATAAGGGTCAAAAGGCTCAATACTATCGTAATCCCTAAAGGAAGCTCAAAAAGGATAGAATACACTCATACGGTGGTCGATAGTCTGTCTGCGCCTGTTCAGTACGGCGAAAAGGTCGGAGAGGTCAGGGCGAGCCTTGACGGAGAAGAGATTTTTTACAGCGATATTGTGACTACAGGAGAAATCGGCGAGCTGAATTTTTTCAGCAGTCTGCTGATAATTATCAGGCGGTTTTTCTCAATGTAGAATGAGAAACATCCCCGTGCGGTTTACATGGGGATGTCAGTCTGTCGAAAAAACTATATAATTTTAGAAAATGTGTGTTTAGCGTTGCTTTCTCTGCCTGTTTTGCATCTCTGCAAAGCCATCAGAGTGTCCTAAAGTGGATAGGGATTGAAAACTTAATCTGTTTTATTTAAAGCGTACTTTTCTACAAACTGAAATTAATTAAATTAATTAAAAGTACACGGTTTGATAAATTCGATTATGTATGATAGTGAGGGTTAAAAATGCACAAAAAACTTGATTTTATTTTGTGAAATTAGACGAAAGTGTCAGTTCTTAGCAAAACATCTTGCAAATCACAGCCGATTTCGCTATAATAGAACTATATAAAGAACGGCATCGGCAGACAGAAAAGGTTATGAGTACCGTAGCTTTATAATTTGTGTGTGGAAAGAGTATAAAAGGAGAGAAAAGTATGGCAGTTACACTTAACGACAAGTACCTTAAGGGCGTTGTAAACGCCGATGAGCTTAAGGGCATGGAGCCTATGGTAAAGGTCGCTCACGAGATGATCGAAAACAAGAACGGCTTAGGAAACGACTTTTTAGGCTGGGTAGATCTTCCCGTAAACTATGACAAGGAAGAGTTTGAGAGAATCAAGAAGGCTGCGGCTAAGATAAAGGCTGACAGCGAGGTGCTTATTGTTATCGGTATAGGCGGTTCTTACCTCGGAGCAAGAGCGGCTATCGAGCTTTTAAGAAGCACGCTTTACAACTCGCTCGCTAAGGATACGCCCAAGATATTCTTCGCAGGAAACAGCATAAGCCCTACATATCTTAATGAAGTTATAGAGCTTGTTAAGGACAAGGACTTCTCTGTAAACATTATATCAAAGTCCGGTACGACAACCGAGCCTGCACTCGCATTCAGAGTATTCAGAGAAATGCTCGAAGAAAAGTACGGCAAGGACGGCGCAAAGGGCAGAATTTACGCAACTACGGACAAGGCAAAGGGAACACTCAAGGAGCTTGCAGACGCTGAGGGTTATGAAACATTCGTTATCCCCGATGATGTCGGCGGACGTTTCTCGGTACTTACAGCGGTAGGTCTTCTTCCCATCGCTTGTGCAGGCTGTGACATCGACGCTCTTATGGCAGGTGCCGCAAAGGCAAGAGAGGACTTCTCCGTATGCGATATTGAAAAGAACGATTGCTACAAGTACGCCGCACTGCGTAACGTACTTCGCAACAAGGGCTACAAGGTAGAAATGCTGGTAGCTTACGAAAACTCATTTGCTATGATGAACGAATGGTTCAAGCAACTGTTCGGTGAGAGCGAGGGCAAGGACGGAAAGGGTCTGTTCCCGGCATCCGCTACATTCTCGACAGATCTTCACTCACTCGGTCAGTTCATTCAGGACGGCTCTAACATTCTGTTTGAAACGGTAGTTCATATCGCAAAGGCTCAGAAGGATTTCTTCTTAAAGAATGACGCAACAAACGGCGACGGACTGAACTTCTTATCAAATCAGAATATGTCGGTCGTTAATCAGAAGGCTTATGAGGGTACTATAATCGCTCATACCGAGGGCGGCACACCCAATATGGTGCTTGAAATGCCCGAAGTAAACGAGAGCGAGCTTGGCTATCTCATCTATTTCTTCGAGAAGGCTTGCGCAGTATCAGGCTATCTGCTCGGTGTAAATCCGTTCAACCAGCCCGGTGTTGAGAGCTATAAGAAGAATATGTTCGCACTTCTCGGTAAGCCCGGCTATGAGGACGCTAAGGCGGCACTCGAAGCCAAGATAGGCTAAGGATAATAAATCGTGATGTATGGCTGTAATCGGCCGAAGCGAAAGCAGTCAGACAGACGGTTTTTATTATATTAAACGGCGACTCTGCCGTAAAAATACGGAGGACTTTACAATGATTAAACTTATCGCAGGTAAAAAGGGAACAGGTAAGACTAAGTTACTTATAAACGCTATCCACGAAGCTGAGCAGGCAAGCAACGGCAACGTTGTTGCTATCCAGATCGGTTCTTCCCTCAACATAGACATCTATCACAAGGTACGTCTTGTAAATATCGAGGACTACAACATTGATAACTACGATGCAATGTACGGCTTTATCGCAGGTATGCTCGCATCTGACTATGACTGCACAGACATCTTTGTTGACGGTATTCTCAAGATCTGCGGCAGAGATATGGAAAAGGTCGGTGCTATGTTCGATAAGGTAGCGGCTGTAAGCGGCGAGAACACACACGTTACATTCACTATATCTGCAGAGGTAGCTGACCTCACAGAAAATATTAAAAAATATCTCAAATAAGTGTTGACAAATTTTGATTTTTGTAGTATAATATCACTCGTGTTAGCTTAGACGATGATAAATCGGCTTAATTTTGAGATAATGAACATCAGAGGGGGGTGCTAAAATGGCAGTTCCAAAGAGAAAAGTATCTAAGGCAAGACGTGACAAGAGACGTTCACAGGTATGGAAGCTATCTGCACCTGCATTCTCACGTTGCCCTCAGTGCGGTGAGTTAAAGCTCCCTCACAGAGTATGCGGCAATTGTGGTTATTACAAGGGCAAGGAAGTTATCGCTAGTAAAGAGGCGTAATTCTTGTTAGCGCAAACATTGTGGCAGTATGTCAGAAATGACTTACTGCCTTTTTGTTTTGCAAAATTTTGTTATGACAGTTTGCAGGGCAGGAGATAAAAACTATCTTTTTTGATTTTATGTTGACGGTTACACAACAAAAGTGTATAATATATATGTATGCTTAATTGAGAATTCGGAAAGAAAGGACTGATAACGTGTCTGTAAGGATAACCTCCGTAGATAAAGGTTCTCCTGCTGATAAGGCAAGGATAAAGGCAGGCGAAAGCCTTGTTTCAATAAACGGAAACGCTATACACGACATACTCGACTATCAGTTTTATGCTTCTGATAAAAAACTCGTGATAGAGCTTGAGGACAAGACGGTAAAGGTAAGGAAGGGCGAGTATGACGACCTCGGACTTAATTTTGAGACCTATCTTATGGACTGCAAGCAGCACTGTAAGAATAACTGCGTGTTCTGCTTCATAAATCAGCTTCCGAAGGGTATGCGTGAAACGCTGTACTTCAAGGATGATGACTCACGTCTGAGTTTTTTGCAGGGCAACTATATTACTATGACAAATCTCAGCGACGAGGATGTTGACAGAATTATAAAGATGAAGCTGCCGATGAATATTTCGGTGCATACGACAAACCCTGAACTTCGTGTGAAGCTGACTAAAAATCCGAATGCCGGAAAGTGCCTTGATTATCTTTATAAAATGGCGGCGGCAGGGATTGAGATAAATACACAGATAGTGCTTTGTCCCGGACTTAATGACGGCAAGGAGCTTGAGAAAACGCTGACCGACCTTTGTATGCTTTACCCTGCGGTAAAGAGCGTGGCCTGCGTGCCTGTAGGTGTAACGAGATTCAGGGACAAGCTGCCGAAGCTGGAGCTTTTCAACGAAGAAACCGCAGGCAAGGCGATAGACACGCTGGAGTTTTTCGGTGATATGATGTTTGAAAAGTATCACGACAGGGTAGTGTATGCGTCGGACGAATTCTATCTTACGGCTAAGAGGAAAATGCCCGATTATGAGTTCTACGGTGATTTTGACCAGTTTGAAAACGGCGTGGGAATGTGTGCGAGTCTGCAAAAGGAGTTTATAGACGCACTTGCGGATAAGCGTGAATTCGGTGAAACGGACGATAAGGAGCGGCACGTTTCGGTGGCGACCGGGGTACTTGCCGCACCGCTGATAGAAACGCTCGGAAAAATGCTGAAAACGGATTTTCCGAATACCGTGGTTGACGTTTATACTATAAGAAACGACTTTTTCGGGGAAACTATTACCGTTGCCGGACTTATAACGGCAGGAGATATAATCGCACAGCTTACACCATATAAAGATAACTTAGGGGAAAGACTGCTTATAACAGAGAATATGCTGAAAACAAACAGCGATATTTTTCTTGACGATAAGACGGTAAGCGATGTTGAGCAGGCACTCGGAATTGAGATAATGCCGGTTGCAACGGACGGATATGAGCTTCTTGACGCTATTTTAGGGGAAGGGGCGGATATATGAAACTTAAAAAAAGGATATTTTCGTTTCTGGCGGTGCTTGCCGTATCGTGTCTTGCGATACTGATGTGTACGGCTTGTATGTCGGCTGAGGAAAAAGAAAAGGCGAAAGAGGATATAAGGCAGGCGAAGCCCATTGCCGAGAAATATCTTGAAGATAATTTCGGAGGGGGTCAGGTAGTCAGCATTGAATTTATGCAGGCTAAGAAAAACCCCGGGCCTGTGCCGGACTTCAATAAATATGCAAGCGGTTTCTGCAAGGCTGACGTGCGTCTTGAGAACGGGACGGAATTTCAGCTGATAGTTGATACCGATAACAAGATATGCTATGATAATCTGAATGCCGATAAGGTAATAAACGAGGCTGTTCAAACGATTGTTTCGCTGACGGACGGTACAAAGCCGGATGATATTGAGGTCAATGTTGCGGTAAGAGGCTTACTCGGTGCTGTAGGAAGCGGCTATGAGGGCTTTTTGTCGAGAGATACCGACACGGCGGAAAAGCTGCTGAACGGCGATTATTACTTCAATGTTGTGCTGAAATACGGCAGTTCGGTAAACGGCGTTGATGTATCTGAACTTGAGAACACACCGTACAAGGCGAGTATTACTGTAAGGCTGATACAGCTTTCGCAGTTTGCCGAAAGCGGCACAAAGACGGATCTTCTCGGTAGTTCCGACTGTAATCTTACGCTTGGTGACAGCCTGACATATCTGTATCTGAGAGAGAATTTATTTCTTGATAATTTCAGAATGAGCGATGATGAGAACTTCACACGCTTTCAGAAGGGCAATATGGTTACATATCTGCAAAATAAGGTCGGTGATCTGATTCTTGCGTGGGATAGCAGTGTTGCCGATTTAAGCGTAAGCTCTGTTCCTGCGGAAAAGCAAATCAGTACCGAATATTACAGCGGTCAGAAATTTACGGCATTGTGTGACACTGCGGCGAAGATTGATTATGTAATAAAGACAGAATCAAGATATTCCAAAGTGTACGCATTTACAACAGATGATTTCGGCGGCACACCGTATCTTGCAGGCAACGGCGGCGGAGAAGGAAAAGATGTTGCCGACTGTATGATGTTGATAAGCGGCACTGATTATCACAGCGCAGACTTTAATATAAAAGGCGCCGGCAGTATAACTGTCGGATTATATAAGAGATAAAAGGAAGGAATGAGTGAATGAACGGAATAGTAGCGGTAGTAGGACGTCCCAACGTTGGAAAATCAACACTCTTTAACCGTATTGTCGGCAAGAGAATGTCTATAGTAGACGATACACCGGGCGTTACCCGTGACAGAATATATGCAAAGGCGGAGTGGCTCGGCAAGGAGTTTATGCTTGTTGATACGGGAGGTATTGAACCTGACAGCAAGGACGTGATACTCTCACAGATGAGAATGCAGGCACAGCTTGCCATAGACAAGGCAGATGTGATAATATTCGTGACCGATGTTACATCGGGAGTTACGGCGAATGACGCAGATGTAGCGGCTATGCTCCAGAAAAGCGGCAAGCCTGTTGTGCTGTGCGTAAACAAGTGTGACGGAATAGGAGAAGTTCCGCCTGAGTTCTATGAATTCTATAATCTCGGACTGGGCGATCCTATTGCGGTATCGTCCGTACACGGTCACGGTACGGGAGATCTGCTTGACGCTGTGTTTGAAAATATGCCTGAGGAAAATCCTCAGCGTGAGTATTCGGAAGACGCTATCAAGGTTGCGGTCATCGGCAAGCCGAATGCGGGCAAATCTTCACTTGTAAATAAAATTGCGGGCGAGCAGAGAATGATAGTGTCGAATATTGCAGGTACTACCCGTGACGCTGTCGATACGGTCATTGAGCGTGACGGTCAGGAATATGTGCTTATTGATACGGCAGGAATCCGCCGCAAGTCCAAGGTAAACGAGCAGATAGAAAAGTACAGCGTGCTTCGTGCGTATATGGCTGTAGACAGAGCCGATGTATGCGTTATTATGATAGACGCTACGGAGGGCTTTACAGAGCAGGACAGCAAGGTTGCAGGATACGCTCACGAGCAGGGCAAGGCAAGCGTTATTGCTATAAACAAGTGGGACGCTGTTGAAAAAGACGGAAAGACGATGCAGGAATTCACAAAGAAGCTCGAGGTCGATTTTTCGTTTATGTCATACGCTCCGTTTGTATTTATTTCGGCGCTTACAGGGCAAAGGGTGGATAAGCTGTTTGAACAGATAAAGTACACCTATTCGCAGAATATCAGACGTATCTCGACAGGTACTCTCAACGATATGCTGGGATATGCTACCGCAAGAGTGCAGCCGCCGTCGGACAAGGGCAAGCGGCTTAAGCTGTATTATATGACGCAGGCATCGGCAAAGCCGCCGACGTTTGTAATTTTCTGCAACGATAAGGAACTTTTCCATTACTCCTATCAGAGATATATAGAGAATCAGATAAGAGAAAGTTTCGGTCTTGACGGAACACCTATAAAAATAATAGCAAGAGAACGAGGAGAATAACGGATAATGATATATCTGTGTTATGCAATAATGATAATAGTGCCGTATCTGCTGTGCGGAATCAACACTGCTATCATCGTCACAAAGATTAAAACGGGAGAAGATATAAGAACGCTCGGAAGCGGAAACGCAGGTCTTACAAATACTCTCAGGACACAGGGAAAGATTGCGGCACTTTTTGTACTGCTCGGAGATGTGCTTAAAGGCACGCTGTCGATACTTATAGTCAGATTTTCGTTCTTGTGGCTTACGGGAACAGATACGGCAGATCCCGACAATATGATGACCTATGTAGGCTTTGCGGCAGCGGTTGCGGCTATAATCGGACACGTTTTCCCGATATATTTCGGCTTCAAGGGCGGAAAAGGCATACTGGTTTCTGTGGCTGTGCTTATGACGGTCGAGTGGATACCTGCGTGCATACTGCTCGGAATATTCATCATAGTCGTTGCGCTGACACGATATGTTTCACTTGGTTCGTGCATAGCGGCGGTATGTTATCCTGTGACGATACTTGTATACAGCCTGATAACAGGAGATCCTTGCGTATGGATAAATGTGATATTATCGGCGCTTATCGCTGTGCTTATCCTGTTTATGCACAGGGGAAACCTTGTAAGACTTAAAAATCACACTGAAAAGAAGCTCGGGCAGAAGGCCTGACAGAAAGAAGGTTTACAGATGGCTAAGATCACAATATTAGGTTGCGGTTTCGGTACGGCTCTTGCTATTATGTGGGACAAGTACGGACATAATGTGACTGCATGGTCAAAATATCAAGAAGAAATAGACGCAATAATGAACGACGGCGAGCATAAGCGACTCCTGCCCGGAGTGATTGTACCGCCGACAATAAGGCTGACAACGGATATAAACTGTGTGAGCGACTGTGATATACTTGTGTTCGCTATACCGTCAAAGTTTGTCCGTGAGGTTGCACAGAAGGTCAAGAGTTATGTGAAAAAGGATACCATAGTTGTAAATGTCGGCAAGGGATTTGAAGAAAATACCGACAAGCGTCTGTCGCAGGTGCTTAAGGAGGAACTTCCCGACAACCGCATAGCAGTGCTTACGGGTCCTTCACACGCAGAAGAAATAGGCAGAAACGTGCCTACGACTATAGTTGTTTCTTCTGAAGATGAGGATTGTATGATGTATCTGCAGGAAACCTTGCAGAACGATCGTTTCAGAATATACAGGAACAGCGACCTTGTCGGCTGTGAGCTTGGCGGAGCATTAAAAAACCCCATCGCCCTCTGCTGTGGAATAGTAGAAGGTATGGGGCTTGGCGACAACACTATTGCCGCACTTATGACAAGAGGACTTGCCGAAATCACACGTCTTGGCGTGGCTATGGGCGGCAAAAGGGAAACGTTTGACGGATTGTCGGGCGTAGGCGACCTTATCGTTACCTGCACGTCCTCTCATTCGAGAAATCACCGTGCAGGGCTTCTGATAGGTCAGGGCATACCTGCCGCACAGGCGGTAAAGCAGGTCGGCACTGTAGAGGGCTATCAGTGTGCAAAGATAGCTTATGCGATAGCCCGTGAGCATAATGTGCAGGTGCCGATAATCGAACAGCTTTGCGAGGTATGCTATAACGGTCAGAGTCCGCTTGAGGCTGTTTCAAAGCTGATGGGCAGACCGAGCAAGGCTGAGGAGGAAATATTCTGATTCAGACCGCTTTGCGTGTTTTGTTGTCGGTGAAGGTGATTTTTTCAACGGAACAGGAATGTTTGGGAACGGCTTTCGCTCTTTTGGCGAGAGCTGTTTTTATTTTCCGTTCAAGATGTTCAAGCATCAGCATCCCGAGAAGGCATAAAATCGGTGTGAGTATCAGGTAAATTATAAAAAGCATATTGTTTTTCCTTTCTGTTGCACAAAAATTGTCGGTTTATTTCTCTTACACACATATAATAGCAGATAAGCTGTACTAAAAAACGGACTTAAATACGATATGCCGCTTTAAATTGCGTGTGAGGTAAGCCAAAGGAAATCTTGTATCGTGAAAATAAAGGCATTGTATGAATTTTATTCGTAAATAACTTGCAAAATTATTGCAGATGTGATAAAATATAAGATAATGTGCGTATTAACGCAAAAAATACGAAGGGAAAAGTAAAAATGGAATTACAACAGATAATTATGCTGATAACAATAGCCGTTTATCTTATTATGATGGTAGTTGTCGGTGTAATATGCGCAAAGAAAACGGATAATGTAGGCGACTTCTATTTAGGAGGAAGAAAGCTGGGACCGTTTGTTACCGCAATGAGTGCGGAGGCATCGGACATGAGCGGCTGGCTGCTTATGGGTCTTCCGGGCGTTGCGTATGCTACGGGTATTGCAGATGCCGCATGGACAGGTATAGGTCTTGCGATAGGCACATATCTCAACTGGCTTATCGTATCAAAAAGAATCAGAAAGTATTCTCATGTATGCAATTCGATAACTATACCGGATTTCTTCTCAAACAGATTCAGGGACAGCAAGAAGATACTTACTCTTATCTCGGCGCTGATAATCATAGTATTCTTTATTCCTTATACAGGCTCGGGATTTTCCGCCTGCGGCAAGCTGTTCAACAGCCTTTTCGGTGCGGATTATCATATTGCTATGATAATAAGTGCGGTAGTAATCATCGCATATACCACTATCGGCGGATTCTTAGCGGCAAGTACAACAGACTTTATACAGAGCATTATAATGTCGGTAGCGCTTATTATAGTAGTGGTATTCGGCATTTCATCGGTCGGCGGTGTTGTTGAGGTAATGAACCACGCAACATCAATGCCCGGATATTTCTCACTGACACATACGTTTGACGTTCTTAATCAGCAGACGGGCGATTATGGTCCGCTGACTATCTTCTCCACACTTGCGTGGGGTCTTGGCTATTTCGGTATGCCTCACGTTCTGCTGAGATTTATGGCTATAAACGACAGCAAGAAGCTCAAGGTTTCAAGACGTGTTGCTACTGTATGGGTGGTTATTTCGCTTGCTGTTGCGATATTCATCGGCGTTGTCGGTCTTGCTATGACAAAGAACAATGTAATAGATCCTCTGGCAGATCCCGAAACGGTAATAGTTGTAATAGCTAATCTTCTTGCAAAGGCAGGTCCTCTTGCGGCTATGGTAGGCGGTCTTATCATTGCGGGTATTCTTGCGTCCACTATGTCGACAGCGGATTCACAGCTTCTTGCGGCATCATCTGCGGTATCCGAAAATCTGTTCAACCAGGTATTCAAGATAAAGACAAGCGAAAAGACGGCAATGCTTATCGCAAGAATCACGGTCGTTGTAATAGCAATCGTCGGAATCGTTATTGCGTGGGATCCCAACAGCTCGGTATTCCAGATAGTATCGTTTGCGTGGGCAGGCTTCGGTGCGGCATTCGGTCCTGTTGTGCTGACGGCTCTGTTCTGGAAGAGAACGACAAAGTGGGGCGCATTTGCAGGTATATTCGCAGGCGGTGCAATGGTATTCATATGGAAGTTCCTTGTAAGACCGCTCGGTGGATTGTTCAATATCTATGAGCTTCTTCCGGCTTTCATAGTTGCACTTGTTGCTATAGTAGTTGTATCGCTTCTTGACAAGAAGCCCTCGCAGGAAATTATTGATGAGTTTGAGTCGGTGAATGCGGCTGAATAACAGAAATTAAATAAGTATGACAGCCACGATTGAGTATCGTGGCTGTCAGCTTTTAGAAAAAGTCTTTAGTTTGATGTGCTTCTATTATATCTTTTTAACATTTATCTATCGTGGTAAGCTACCGATAGTTCTTTTTGTCGGACAGCACTTCTCGGGTTCGCTATTCCATTTAATAACGTTGCTGCTATTCACGCGGGAGACAACCAAAGGGACTAGGGTGAGGGACTGCCGCCCCTAACCCTATCCCTTAGGTTTTCTCCCTCGTGGCTCCCTCTTTCCTTACCCACACCCGTACCCCGCTGGGGTGTTGGTTAAACTCGTTAAACCACCTGTACATTGTTTATCCTGTCAATGCAGGGACGCTTAACGCTACACGTCCGCATATTAGTACATATATCTTAGGTTAGTGGCGTTTTTTTGAAGGGTAAATGTTAGTGCAGTTGCATTGATAAGGTCACGAAAATATTAACTCCTTGTCGGTACGGAAAGCGTTTTAAGCGATGTTGGCGATATATTTCACTGTGTCGCTTTAATAAGAATCAGTTTTTCTACAAATCGGTCATTTATACTTCTGTATCAATCTCCTTTTTCAAAGCGTGAGCGGAGCTTTTCGAGGGCTTTCTTTTCTATTCTTGAAATATAGCTCCTGCTTATGCCAAGCTCGTCTGCGACTTCACGCTGGGTCATTATCCTGTCGGTGCGGTAGGATGTTTTAGACAGACCGTAACGCTTTGTGAGTATTTCTTTTTCACGCTCGTCAAGCTCCTCGTCTATATATCGGTACATTTTATCAAGCTCAATGTTAAGGGCGGCCTCCTCGGCAACGTCCGTTCCGTCCTTGAAAATATCGGCAAGGGTGACGGCGTTTCCGTCCTTGTCGCAGTCCATCGGGTCATTCATATAAACCTCCGTCTGCTGATGCTTTGTTTTACGGAAGTACATTCTTATCTGATTATTTATGCATTTCCCCGCATAGGTGGAAAAGCTGATGTTCTTTCTGTAATCAAAGGTTTCTGCGGCACGGATAAGCCCGATTATGCCTATCGAGATAAGATCGTCCGCTTCCTTGCTGTCGGGGTAGTGCTTTTTTACGATATATGCCACAAGGCGAAGGTTGTGGTTTATCAGCTTGTCACGGGCGGCAAGGTCGCCCTGAGCCGCTTTTTCAAGGCATTCACGTTCTTCCTTTGCGGAAAGCTGTCGGGGAAATGAACCGTTGCTTTTAAAATGCAGAGCAAAGAAGATAAGGCTCTGCAGTGCGGTTTGCAGTACCGATATAAACATAATATCACACTCCGGAAAGATAATGATACAGTTTATTCCGGACATTCTGCCGGTTATGCAGGTACATTCTGCTTGACAGCGGAAATTTGTCGGTGTATAATTAAGATATATAATTCAAGGAGCGTAAGAGTATGAAGCAGAAAAATCGTGAAAGGCTCGGAATAGGTATGAAGATAGGTGCGGGGGTGCTTGCGCTTATTATGATTATTGGCGTTGTGATACAGGGATTTATGTATCTTAACTGAGTTATTTATATATGGATAAAGTGAACCGCCGGCTGTAAGGTCGGCGGTTATTTTTTATTCCTGTCTTGTTCTGTCTGTCCTGTTGAAGATGAGCGATACCGCAAGAGCAAAAATCATTGCGGCGGTAACTCCTGCCGAGCAGGCGGTAAATCCGCCCGTGAAGATTCCGAGTAAGCCGTCATCTTCCACAGCTTTTCTCATGCCCTTTGCAAGCAGATTGCCAAAGCCCGTGAGAGGTACGGACGCACCTGCGCCTGCAAAATCGACAAGCGGCTGATAAAGACCTACCGCTCCGAGAATCACGCCCGAAACAACGTAGGCTACAAGTATTCTTGCGGGGGTGAGCTTTGTAAGGTCGATAAGTAACTGACCTATAGCACAAAGCGCACCGCCGACTAAAAATGCCCATAAATACTGCATAAATTTTCTCCTGTTATAAAGCGTCTGAAATTTCTACAAGGTGGGATATGCCGGGGATGCTTTCGCCCTGCTGTACTTTAGTTGTTGACATAAGCGCACCGGTAGCGGCAAACAGCACTCTGTGGAGCTTTCCCTCAGCTATCTGCGGCAGGATATGTCCGCACAGTACCGAGGCACTGCAGCCGCATCCTGAGCCGCCTGCGTGTACATCCTGCTTTTCACGGTCGTACAGCATAAGTCCGCAGTCCTTGTGCTTATGGCTGATTTCTGTTCCGTCACGGCGGAAAAGCTCGCACATAAGCTCCGAGCCGACCTGTCCGAGATCTCCCGTGTAGATTACGTCATAATCGGCAGGAGATGTTCCGGTGGCGAGCAGGTGTCGGTTTATCGTATCGTATGCCGCACCTGCCATAGCCGCACCCATATTGTTTGCGTCCTTTATGCCCATATCGGTTATCTTGCCTATCGTGACACTCTTTACATAAGGCGGTTTTTCAGCTACCGAGGTTATACAGCAGCCTGCGCCGGTAGCTGTCCACTGAGCAGTAGGGGGACGAACGCCGCCGTAGTTTATGGGAAATCTGAACTGCCTTTCGGCAGAGCAGAAGTGTGACGAGGTAACGGCGGCGAAATATTCTCCGAGCCTCATATCCGCAAAAAGCGAAGCCATTGCAAGACTTTCAGCCATTGTCGAGCAGGCACCGTAAAGTCCGATAAATGATATATCGGTGTCACGCAGGCCGTATGCCGAGCCTGTGCATTGGTTAAGCAGATCACCTGCAAAAATGAATGAAATATCCTCTTTTATAAGCTTGCCTTTTCTAAGGGCAATATCAAAGGCATATTGCTGAAAGGTGCTTTCGGCTTTTTCCCAAGTGGTAAGTCCAAGCTCTGCTCCCTCTGCGGCATAGTCAAAGCAGTTGCCGAGAGGTCCGTCGCTCTCCATTTTTCCGACTGCGGCGGCGCAGGAATAAACCGACACACCACGGTCAAGCTCTATTGTACCCTCTGAAATCAGTTTAGCCATATCAACCTCCGAAAAGACTTATAACGAACAGAATTATGCCGTAGACGAATGCCGCCGTTATACCGTAGACTATTACAGGCCCTGCAATGATGAACATCTTTGCGCCCGTACCGAGAATGAGACCCTCGGTCTTGAATTCAAGGGCAGGGGAAACAACGGCATTCGCAAAGCCTGTTATAGGAACGAGAGTGCCTGCGCCTGCGTGCTTTGCTATCCGCTCATACTGACCGAAGCCCGTCAGTAAGGCGCTTATCAGCACAAGTGTTATTGAGGTGTACGCCGACGCAGTATCTGCATCGTTTCCTATCATAATATATAAATCGTTAAAGAACTGCCCTATACAGCAGATAAGTCCGCCGATCGCAAACGCTTTCGGCACTGTTATATATAGCTTGCTCGGTACGGAATAACGGTCGGCAAGCTGTGCGTATTCTTTTTTGGAAATATTCAAAATATCACCGTCCTTGATGATATTTTTGATTTTATGTCGGAAAATATCCGTGTAAAATTCTGCTTACCGATACGGCAAGATAAAGCAAAAACAAGTCGCTTTGCAATTTTTATATTGATTTATTGCAGACATTGTGCTATACTTTAATAGATAAGACAGGAAAAAGCGGTTTTTTCAGCCGTATTTTCGGTCGGATTTTTTATGCAAGAAAGGGATAACAAAAAAATGAAATACGCAGTATTACTTTGCGACGGTATGGCCGATCTTCCCCGTGAGGATATAGGCGGAACACCTATGAGTGTTGCACACAAGCCTAATATGGACAAGCTCGCAAAAGTATCAAGAGTAGGTCTTGTAAAGACGGTCGAGGACAATCTGAAGCCCGGCAGTGACGTTGCGAATCTTTCCGTACTCGGTTATGATCCTGCAATATATTATTCAGGCAGAAGTCCTTTAGAGGCAGGCAGTATAGGCATTGATATGAAGCCTACGGACGTTTCTTTCAGAACGAATCTTGTAACGCTGTCGGACGAGCCGGTTTACGAGGACAAGACAATACTCGACTACTGTGCCGACGATATATCTACAGAAGAAGCCGCAGAGCTTATAAAGTTCATTGACGAAAAGCTCGGTACGGATGAATTCAGATTCTACAGCGGTGTAAGCTACCGTCATTGTCTGATATGGGATCACGGTACGACCGATATAGGTACGCTGACTCCTCCCCACGATATAACAGGCAAGCCGATAAAGACGCATCTTGGTGTGAACGAAAACGGCAAGGTGCTTATTGAGATGATGAAGAAGAGTTATGATCTGCTGAAGGATCATCCCGTAAACTTAAAGAGAATCGAAAGAGGTCTTCGTCCTGCAAACAGTATATGGTTCTGGGGCGAGGGTGTTCGCAAGGAGCTTACTCCTTTTGCCGAAAAGTACGGAAAGAGCGCCGCTATGATTTCTGCGGTCGATCTGCTCAGAGGTATCGGCAAGTTCACAGGAATGGATGTTATCAAGGTTGACGGTGCAACAGGCTACATAGATACAAACTTTGACGGTAAGGCTCAGGCGGCTGTTGACGCACTGAAGAGCGGCAAGGATTTTGTATATATCCATGTTGAAGCTCCCGATGAATGCGGTCATCGTAATGAGGTTGACAATAAGGTAAAGGCAATAAGCCTTATTGACGAAAAGATACTCGGCAAGCTGCTTGACGAATTCAAGGACGAGGATATAAAAATCCTTATATGCCCCGACCATCCCACACCGCTTGAACTGAGAACACATACAAACGCTCCTGTGCCGTTCATGATCTATGACAGCAGAAAGAAGCTGGATGGTGTTGATTGCTTCTGCGAGGAGAGTGCGGCTAAGACGGGTGATTATATCGCTGAGGGTCATACCCTTATGAGCAGTTTTTTGGCTGACTGATAGATAATACTAAATGAATATTTTACCGCCCTGTGTTTTTCACGGGGCGGTTTTTGTGTATTTCGGCAAGTGCTGGACTTTTGTCAGTTTTAATGGTACAATATACTTGAAGAAATAGTGTCGAATCGAATGGCAAGAAATATAGTAAAGGCAAAGCTGGATATAATATTCAAGAAGTTGTTCACGGACGAGGGAAATCAGCATATTTTACAGGCGTTTCTCTCGGATATACTCGAAATACCGTATGAGTCGATAAACAACATAATCGTACTGAACTCCGAGATAATGCCGGAGAACATTATAGAAAAATACAGCCGTATGGACATAAAGATGACGGTTGACGGTAACAGGCTTATCAATGTTGAAATGCAGATTAAAGATGAGGGCGATTACAAGGACCGTTCGCTCTACTACCTGTCTAAGCTGTACAGCGGTCAGCTTAAAAGCGGAGATGTGTACGGCTCGCTGAACCAGTGCATTTCGATAAATATCATCAACTTCAATCTCTTTGACTGCGAAGAATATCATTCATCGTTCTCAATGAGAGAGGACAGCAGAAACGAACAGCTTACAGACAAGTTTACAGCTCATTACTTCGAGCTGAAGAAAATAGGCAAGAATATCGACAAGAACAACAAGCAGGAGCTATGGCTCAGACTTATCAATGCGGAAACGGAGGATGAACTTGATATGTTACAGCAGACAGGCGTAAAGCAGATACAGGACGCAGTAGTTGTACTGCATAAGATGAGTGCGGACGAAAAGACAAGAGAGCTTGCGGAAATGCGTGAAAAGGCTCTGCATATCGAAGCAACCGAAAAGGCACACGCAAGAGCCGAGGGCGAAGCAATCGGACTTAAGGAAGGCGAAAGAAGAAAAGAAGCTGAAATCCTCGCCAACCTCAAAGCTATGGGCTTATCTGAAGAACAGATAAAGCAGGCTCTCGGCAAGTAAGAAACAGACCAAATCCCACAAAGGAGGACCCCAAAATGAAACGTAAACGTACCCACACCATACTCGCAACAATAACCCTTATCAGCGTAATACTGACCAGTGCTTGCACGGCAGGCAATGCAAACAGCACAACGTCCTCTGCACCCGAAACGGCAGTGACAACTACCGCTCCGGCAGTAACGGGAACGGTTATAGACAAGATTGACGAGCCGAAAGCAGAAACAACTACTGCTCAGACAACAGCAGTAACTACCGCTGTCACTACAAAGCCACAGGAAACAAAAAAGGCAGAAACGACAGCAAAGCCGAAGCCGACAACAACAGTAGCAACGACTAAGCCCGCACCCGAATGGACAGAAACAAAGGCAAGCGGTACAAAGTACGTCAACACAGACTGCTACAGCCGTAAGAAAGCTGTACTCGGTGCAGAAACCGTCAAGCTGTACAGCGTGAACGATAAAGTCACGGTAACAGCCAAGACCGACACGGGCTACTTCAAACTTTCTGACGGTAGCTTTATACACGGTGACTATCTGAGCGATAATAAGGTAGCTCAGACTACAACAACCACAAAGAAAGCTGAAACACCTAAGCCTTCACAGACAACAACGAAGAAGCAGGAAAGCAAGCCGAAGTCCATATATGAGTATCCGTTTGACCTTGAAGCAATCCGACAGGTCATTATAGATGATGCAGTCAATAATTATGGACTGATACTTGCAGAAGATATAATCAAGGACGAAAGTTCTTGGTTTGCTCCTCTTGTTATTTGGAAAGACGTAAATCCCAATGTTATTCGTATGAGAGTATCCGAAGAAGCAGAATCGAGTTATACAGGTGGATATATGAAGCCAGGATACTACTTCAATGTATATATAGAAACCATACCGGATTTAAAGAAAGACGAGAACGGTAACAGTATAGAAGGATATGCAATATACTTCTTGAGAGGAGGACCGTCACGTCAGTGACAACTGAATATATATTTAAAGAGCTTTGATTTTTCAAGGCTCTTTTTCTTTTTCTGAAAGTTAACTGAATATGAAAATCCAAAGCAGTCCGCACACGTAGGACTGCTTTTTTATATATATTTTTAAAAAATCAACCAAGAAAGGACAAAGGTTATGTTTAAAAACAAATTCAAAAAGCTGACCGGACTTTTCCTTGCAGCAGTTATGACATTAGTCGCTCTGCCGATTCAGACGCTTGCGTCAGAATGGGGAGTTGGCAATAATGTCTATGCGGCTATGCTCGGCAACTACATCGGATCAGACGGCGGAACATACGGTGATAAGCGTAATTACACATACATCTATTACAAAGCCGACGGCGATGTTGCTACTGCTACAAGAGTAAAGAGCAATCACGCAAAGCTCGGTGTCAGCAAGAACGGCGTGACACAGCAGGCACTCTGCATCGAAGCAGGTGTGTCATACAGTACAGGAAGCTCCTATGTTGGCAAAGACACCAGTGATAGATATATGCAAAACTTGCCGCCGGATATCAGCAAATCACTTAAATATGCGTTATTATGCGGTTTTAACAGCGATGTTAAAAAATCTCCTGTTGCCAACACAAACCTTGATGATTTTTCCTTTGCAACGCAGATAATTGTATGGGAAATTCAGCAGCAGTTAAGAACAGGCTATAACAAGGGCGATTTAAAAGCGAACAAGTGGGGTACTCCTGCTACTGTTTATTATGAACAGCTGAAAGGCAGACCTGCTGAAAAATGCTACGAATACATCTTAAACAAGATGAAGGCATATTCAATTGTGCCGAGCTTTACTAATGAAATGAAGTCTAAAGCTCCTACTTACACAATGGAATATAATTCTTCAACGAAGAAGTACAGTATTACACTGCCGGACAGTAACAAGAGCAATATGCCGGCAAGTGCATTCAATATTCCCGGTGTCACAGTAACAAAGAGCGGATATGACTACACTTTCAGCACAACAAGCAAGATAAGCGGTACTAAGGCTTGCACATATAAAGCTAACCGCACATATCATTGCTTTCAATTAATTCGACATAATTAGACATATTGTATAATAAAATGTATTCAATTATATTGACTTAGCATAAAAATAGTAGTATAATGTCAATTAATGAAACATATTTGGAGAATATGAGATGAAAACATCAGAACTGTTAGCTGCAAAAAGCAGCTTTGAAGACAACACAAAATGGTTGCCTTTCAATGTTCACGCAAGTGATACGGCCGGGATAATAAAGCGACTTTTCAATAAATGGATCGCTCAGAATGTCAGAAGGCGCTTGTGTGCTGCGATTGGCATTGAGAGTTCGGAGAACGCAGAAGAAATTGTGTGCAACTATTGTAAGTTCATTGCACTGGTGCATGACATAGGAAAATTAACTCCAGCGTTTCAACGAAAGCTGAAAGATAATATTCAGGGTCTTGCTGACAGACTGCTTGACGCGGGTATCGACCTTTCAGATCTGACACAGATATCAGAGTCACCGCATAACATAGCGGGACAGTATATTCTGAAAAAAGAATTTGAGGTTGCACCGCCAACCGCAGTCATTGTTGGCGCACATCACGGCGATTGCTCGGCGGATAGAGGGCAATGTTCATATGAGGCTAACTATTACGGACACGGCAAGGTTAACGTAAACGAATGGACACAGATAAGAGCGGAATGGATGGAATACGCTCTCAGCGTAACCGGATTTGAAGATGTCAAAAATCTGCCGAATCCCGATGTTGCGGCACAGATGCTGATTACCGGACTGCTCGTAATGAGTGACTGGATAGCGAGCAACACCGATTATTTTCCTTACATAGACATCGAAGAAAAACTCACCGATGAGCAGTGTGAGGAGCGTGTCAGAAGAGCGTGGAACAAGCTTTCGCTTACGGACAGCTGGTATGCCGATTTTATCGCTGATAGCGACAGCTTTTTTGAAGAGCGTTTCGGCTTCAAGTCGAATTCTGTACAGCGTGAATTTATGAATGTTGTAAGCCTTTGCAATAAACCCGGTATATACATACTTGAGGCACCTATGGGAATAGGTAAAACTGAGGCGGCACTTGCGGCAACGGAGATACTTGCATCACGTTTCGGCTATGGCGGAATGTTTTTTGGACTGCCGACGCAGGCAACCGCTAACGGAATATTTGATCGTATTCATTCCTGGGCGAGTGGTACTGATGATATACATTCGCTCAGACTTGCACACGGTATGACGGATATGAATGACGAATACTGTGAGATATTCCACGGAAGAGCATCCGACATTTCCGATGACGATAATGACAATGTAATGGTTCATACCTGGTTTGAAGGAAGAAAACAGGCGCTGTTGTCCGAATTTGTTGTTGCTACAGTTGACCAGTTTCTTATGGCATCGTTAAAGCAGAAACACGTTATGCTAAGGCACCTGGGACTTGCAGGTAAGACTGTTATTATAGATGAGTGCCATGCTTATGACCGATATATGTACGTTTATCTGGAAAATTCATTGCGCTGGATGGCGGCGTATAATGTGCCTGTGATAATTCTTTCTGCAACATTGCCGCCGGATAAGAGAGCGGAACTGATAAAATGGTATACCGGCAGTAAGAACAGTTTTGACAACAGCAGTACGGCATATCCTATACTGACGTGGAGCGACGGTGCGGAGGTAAAGCAGAAGGCTATACCTGTTGATATCCCCGATAAGTCGATTTTAGTCACAAGAAGAGAAGAAAATGACAGCAACGATATTGTAAACCTGCTTGAAGATAAACTGTCGGACGGTGGTTGTGCGGCTGTTATTGTGAATAGTGTTGCTTATTCTCAGGAACTTGCCGACACAATTGCGGTGAATATGCCTGATTATCGTGTTATATGTTTCCATAGCAGACTTATATCGACTGACAGAGCGGTAATTGAGCGTGAACTTTCAGAACTTGTCGGCAAGAAGTCGACCTGTGAGAAGAGGGACAAGCTGATAGTAGTCGGTACACAGGTGCTTGAACAGTCGCTTGATATAGACTTTGACTATATGATAACCGAACTTTGCCCTATGGATCTGTTGTTACAGCGTTCAGGCAGACTGCACAGACATAACCGCACACGTCCGGATAAATTATCTGAACCGGAGCTGTGCGTGTTGATCCCGGAAGATTTCAGCAAGAGTGTTTACTCCGGTTGGATACTGACACAAACTGAAAAATATCTGCCGGATAAACTTGTTATACCGGGATGTATTCCTGAGCTTGTCGGCGCTGTTTATTCCGAACCCGACAATGATGAACAACAGACCGCAGAGTATAGAGAATATAGTGATGAACAAAAAGAGAAAAAGCAAAGAGCCAAGAAATATTGCATACCGTCGCAAAAAATTAATCGCAGTGATTCAACGCTTAGCGATATGATCAACAGGCGAGAGCTGAACAATGATTCAGACGGGGAGGCGGCGGTGCGTGACGGGCAGGAAACCATAGAAGCGCTTGTGCTTGTGAAAACATCCGATACTGAGTATTCGCTGTTTTCACGGGACGCTGTGTTTGATATTACTTCTGTACCCGATAATGCACAGGCAAAGCTGATAGCAAAGCAAAGACTGAGATTGCCGGCATTTTTCAGCAAGTCTTATAATTTTGGTAAAACGATTGAGATACTGGCAAACTCTATGCCTCAGGCGTGGAGAAATGCAAAGTGGCTCAAAGGTGAGATATTGCTTTTGCTTGACGGAAATAACAAGATAAATCTGCTCGGCAGAACGTATAAATACAGCACCGAAAGAGGTTTTGAAGAAATAAAGGAGGAAGAAAGCTGATATGGACAGAGAGTTCAATCTGATCGACGAACCGTGGATATGCGTCCGTGACAACGGGTGCGAGGTGAAAGAGATAAGCATAAGGCAGGTCTTTGAACACGCACAGGATTACACGGAGCTTGCAGGAGAAACAAAAACGCAGGATATGGCTGTGCTGAGATTTCTGCTTGCGATGATTTACACAGTATTCTCAAGGTATGACAAAAACGGTGATGAGGTTGATCCTGAGGATGATATTAATTATCTTACGGATAACTGGAATGAGGTATTTCGGAGCGGCAAATTTCCGATGAAGCCGTTTGAGAAGTATTTTGAAAAATGGTATGACCGTTTCTGGCTGTTTGATGAGGAGTATCCGTTTTATCAGTCTAACAAGGTAAACGGTAAAGGTAAGGCTACAAGTATAGCAAAAATGATCGGCTCGCTTTTTGAAAGTGCCAATAAGCCCAGACTTTTCTCTGACAGGAACAATGACGGAAGACTGCTTTCATATTCGGAAGCGGTTCGTTGGTTGTTACATATAATCTGTTTTGACGATACAGCGGCAAAACAACCAGTACCTAAGAAATCATGGGTTAGTATATTGGGGCTGATAGCGGTCAGAGGAAACAACCTGTTTGAAACGCTTATGCTGAATTACAACGCAGAAAGCGATTCTGAATATGACGTGTATGTAAGCACTCCATCATGGGAAAAGGATAACAACAACGCTGAGTTCAATACTCTGATACCTGTTCCCGATAATCAGGCGGCATTGCTTTCATTGATGTCAAGACGTGTGTATCTTTGCAGAGAAAACGGAAAGGTGAACGGTTATTATATTTCAGGCGGAGATTATTTTGAAGAAGTTGAAGTTTTCGGTGAGCAGATGACGCTCTGGAGGTCGTATAAAGAAAAAGGAAGCGACAGCATAAAATATAAACCTCAGCTTCATAAGCCTTCGACAAAGGCTTGGCAGGAATTCGGAAGTATTGCGGCGCTTGAAGGTGATGAAAATTCAAGCACTGCAAGAAAACCGGGCATTATAGCTCATATTGAATCGTACATAGACAAGGGCTATCTGGATAATTGCTTTTTACTTAATGTAACAACGGCGTCTGTAATTCATGATTTCAACGATAGTATGTGTTTTAAGATTGTTGATTCTATCAGTGATGAACTGTCGTTCCATTCAGATCTGCTGATGGAAGTCGGAGAAGTGTGGCGTTATCGCATAGAAAATGAGATAGGCAAATGTAAAAGTGCGGCTAATGCGGTAAATAAACTCAGTATCAATTTGCAGAAATCTGCAGGAGCAAGCGGTGACAAGCTTTCCGGAGAAGACGCAAAGACGCAGTTCTACAGTATGATAGACAAGCCTTTCAGAGATTGGCTGTCACAGCTTGATACAAGCTATGATATTGATGAATACACAGGTAAAATTGAAGATACTGTAAGGAAAATCGCAACAGTATTCGGAAATGACTGTGTTCATCAGATGAGCGCAAATACGATTTTCGGACGATATGATAAGGACGGCAAGGATAAAAACCTTGTGACTTCGGTAGAGGCTCTTAACATTTTTAATGCTACAATAAATAAAATTTTCAGAAAAGAAGGTGATAACAAATGAGTAAGAGTGATATGGTTTATCGTTATACCGCATCAAAAATCGAGTATCTGCACAGCATTGCAGACACAGGAAGAGGCAAAGGCTATCTTGCCGAACTTCGACACGGTATCGGTAAAAAGCCGGGAGAACTCCCGTCGCTTTGGTGGCTGATATTCGACAGAATCGATGAAGAACTTAAAGGTTCAAAGTGTGCGTCAAATGCAGAATGGGCAGTTTATACGGCTCTGACGTTGTACGCTTTGCATCAGCAGGGTAACGACAGGTTTATGTATGAAAAGGGCTATACTCTGGGAAGAGCGGCTTATCACATTGCAAACAGCAGTGATGATGAAGAACGTGTTGTAAACAGGCTTAACCTTGTTGTAACATCAACGACAAAAGAAGAGCTTGCTTACCAGCTCAAAAGCATAGTTCAACTGCTCAAAAGCAAGAGCATACCGCTTGATTACGCAAAGCTTGCCGAAGAGCTCTACAGACTCAACTACCCTGAGCAGGCGGCAGATATAAAACTGTCGTGGGGAAGAGATTTCTATTCCGAAAAGTATAAGACCGAAAAAGATAATTCAAAAGGAGAGTAAAGAAAATGAGTAACGAAAGATTATATGTTGATTTCCATGTAGTACAGACAGTTCCGCCTTCATGCGTAAACCGTGATGATACCGGCAGACCTAAAACTGCTTTTTACGGCGGTGCAAACAGAGCGAGAGTGTCAAGCCAGTCGTGGAAGCATGCAATGCGCCTTATGTTCAATGAACTTTTTACAAGTGAAGAACTCGGCTACAGAACAATGCACGCTGTTGATCTTATTGCAAATGAAATCAAAAAGCTTGACAGCAGTTTTGACGATGAAACAGCCGTTAAGGAAGCTATAAAGGCGATGAACTCGGCAGGTGTGAAAATAAACGAAAAGAAGGATAATAAAACAGGAGCGCTGTTCTTTATAAGTGCTGTGCAGGCTAATAATCTTGCACAACTTGTTATAAGCGGTGAAAAAGACGCCAAGCTCTATAAGCAGGCACTTAAAGAAACGCCTTCTGTTGATATTGCTTTATTCGGAAGAATGGTAGCGGACGATGCTGACCTGAATGTAGATGCGGCATCGCAGGTTGCTCACAGCATTTCAACTCATGCTGTTCAGAATGAGTATGACTACTTTACGGCGGTAGACGATTGCTCGCCTGAGGACAGTGCGGGTGCGGGACATCTCGGAACAACAGAGTTCAATTCTTCAACGCTTTACAGATATGCGACTGTGAATGTTGCACAGCTTAAGAAATCAATAGGTGTTTCTGTAGCAGAAGTCATAAAGGGATTTGCCGAAGCATTTATCTGCTCTATGCCTACCGGTAAGCAGAACTCATACGCAAACAGAACATATCCCGATATGGTTTATGTGACGATCAGAAAAGATCAGCCTGTAAACCTTGTAGGTGCATTTGAAAAGCCGGTTATCAGCAATAACGGCTATGTTGAAGAGTCTGTGAAGAAATTACAGGAGTATGCAGGCAAGGTATACGACAACTTCAGCGGAAAGCCTGTAAAGAGCTTTATGATAGGTGCGGACGCTATATCCGACGCCGAAAGGGTAAATCTTGACGAGCTGCTTGAAAAGCTTTATAGCTACATAAAAGATGAGGTGGTATAATGCCTGTACTGCTGCTCAGACTTGCCGCTCCGTTGCAGTCATGGGGCGTTGAGTCGAAATTTGATACGCGCCGCACGCTCGGATATCCGACCAAGAGCGGCGTAATCGGACTTGTGGCATCGGCTATGGGAAGAGAGAGGACAGAACCTCTTGACGACCTTAATGAGCTTAAGATCGGTATCAGAGTAGAGAACGAGGGTCGGCAGATAAGGGATTACCATACTGCCAACGGTGAAAAAACAAAGAAATATATCACGCACCGCTTTTACCTTTCCGATGCGACTTTCCTTGTTGGGCTCGAACATAAAGATGCAGGGTTTATAGAAAAAATCGAAGACGCTCTGAAACATCCTGCGTTTCCGCTATTTTTAGGCAGGCGCTCATGCCCACCTACACCTCCGCTTGTATGGGGATTGCGTGACGGAAATCTTCTTGATGTGCTTAAATCAGAAAGTCCGTTGCTTGACAAACAGCAGAGAAAAAATGCCGACACAAGGCTCAGAATTATTACAGAAAGCGAAGACGGTCCTGCAATAATCAAGGATGTTCCTGTTTCATTTGATCCGACATTCAGACGTTTCGGACTGCGGAAAATAAAGGACTGCTATGTGGTGATCAATAAGTCGGACAGCGCAGAGGATATGGTTTCTGCAGAGCACGACCCTATGACTGAATTGAGGTGAAACAATGTACTTATCAAGAGTTTATCTGGATCTGTCAAACCGCAATACATTGAAGGCGGTCAATTCACGCAGTGTTCTGCACGGAGCTGTAGAAGCGGCGCTTACGGATGATCGTTCAAGAAAGCTCTGGCGCATCGACAGTCTTGGAGGAGAGCTTTATCTGATGATTCTCAGCAATCAGAAGCCCGACTTATCTGTTATAGCATTGCAGTTTGGTGATACCGGCAGAGCAGGAGAAACAAGAGAATATGACGGTCTGCTTGGCAGAATAAAAAAGGGTGATATATGGCAGTTCCGCCTTACCGCAAATCCGGTGAAAACGGATAATGTAAAACAGGGACAGGGTAAGAAAAGGGCAGTCACTATTGTTGACTTTCAAAAGCAGTGGCTGATGGACAGAGCAGAGAAGAACGGGTTCTGCCTTAGCGAAGATTCATTTGATGTGGTTCAGAACAAGTGGTGCAGATTTTTCAAAAAGGACAACAGAGTAGTAACTCTTCTGTCGGTGACGTTTGAAGGACTGCTTGAAGTGACGGATGAAGAACTGTTCAAAAATATGCTCATAAACGGAATAGGCAGAGGAAAAGCGTACGGTATGGGGCTTATGACTGTAATGCATCCGGGAAATAATACAAATGGCTGAAATACCCGGAATGATAAAACCCGATATCGTAGAACTGCCGCAGATTGCCGACAGAATTACATTTCTGTATCTGGAACATTGTAAAATAAACAGAAAAGACAGTGCAATTACCGTTATTGACGAGAACGGCGTTACGCATATACCATCGGGTACAATCTCTGTACTTATGTTAGGTCCCGGAACTGATGTTTCACACAGGGCTATGGAACTTATCGGCGACAGCGGAATAAGCATATGCTGGGTTGGTGAGCAGGGTGTCAGATATTATGCCGGCGGCAGACCGCTGACGCACAGTTCGAGGCTTATTGTAAAACAAGCGGAAATGGTCACAAACCAGCGCAAGCATCTTGATGTTGTCAGAAAGATGTATATGATGCGTTTTCCCGATGAGGATGTTTCGGGGCTTACTCTGCAACAGCTGAGAGGCCGTGAGGGCAGTCGTATAAGAAAAGTGTACAGACAGCAGTCTGAAAAATGGAATGTCGAATGGAACGGTCGTGTATACAATCACGAAGATTTCCAGTCATCCGATCCGGTCAATCAGGCTCTGTCGGCGGCTCACGCCTGCCTTTACGGGCTTGCTCACGCTGTTATATGTTCTATGGGGTGTTCGCCTGCACTGGGGTTTGTGCATATCGGTCACGAATGTTCGTTTGTATATGATATAGCCGATCTTTATAAAGCTGAAGTCACGATACCGATATCTTTTGAAGCGGCTGCATCGGTAAATGATGATATATCAAGATTTGTACGGCATAGGGTCCGTGACGAAATGGTGAAAGCTCATATGCTTGAGCGAATGGTACACGATATTAAATATCTGCTGATGCCTGAAGAAAATCCGGATGACGAAAAAGCCATGTATCTGTGGAATGATAAAAACGAACCTCTCGATTACGGTAAACAATACAGGTGACGATATGATGGTAGTAATTACACTGAGTTGTTGTCCGCCTAAACTGCGCGGAGATCTTTCCAGGTGGATGCAGGAAATAGACACAGGCGTGTATGTCGGAAATCTGAACGCAAGAGTTCGTGATAACGTATGGGATAGAGTGTGCTCAAACATTGGAAACGGTCACGCTTCAATGTCATACAGCTCAAATAACGAGCAGAAACTGGAATTCCGTATTCACAATACGCAATGGGAGCCGGTAGATTATGACGGCATAAAGCTTATAAAAAGACGTGTGACAAAAAGTGACGATGAAAACGTTATTCGTCCTAAGGCTATGACAAATCACATAAATCGTTTATCGGAGAAAAAACAGAAATCATCCGGTGTATCGGATACATATACGGTAATTGATATTGAAACAACGGGACTTAATCCCGATGATGAAATAATAGAACTCGGTGCAGTGACGGTTGAAAACGGATCAGTAGCGGAAACATATTCTGTGCTTGTCAAAACAGATAAAAAAATACCGGAGGCGGTTATCAGGCTTACAGGTATAACGGAGGAATTACTGGCAAGTGAAGGAACAGACAAAAGCAAAGCACTTAGTGAGTTTGCAATGCGATGCAACGGAAAACCTCTGGTCGGGCATAATATCGGTTTTGACCTGAATTTTATTAAATCTGCGTGTGCTGAAAACAAAATTGATTTTGTTCCGTCAAAAATTATTGATACAGTTAAAATATCAAGAAAACTACTTGATATTAATTCATATTCATTATCATCTATTGCGGATTATCTTGATTTGCATTATAATAAAGATAGGATTCATAGGGCGCTTGACGATTGTCTGCTTACACAAAGGATCTATGAAAAGTTAAAGGAAATCTAAGCGGTTGATTTTGCAAAACCGCTATTTTCCTTGATTTCTTTAGTCTTGTCCCCATACGCGTGGGGATGATCCTGTATGCCGGGGAATATAGCCTTGTTGATCTTCCTTGTCCCCATACGCGTGGGGATGATCCTATGAACGAACATATCAGAATCCGATGATTAAGCTTGTCCCCATACGCGTGGGGATGATCCCGAGGTAGCCGCATATAAGCAAGCACTTGACAGCTTGTCCCCATACGCGTGGGGATGATCCTAATTGACAAATCTTTTCCCGATGAACTGATTACTTGTCCCCATACGCGTGGGGATGATCCCAGCTTATTGCCGATATATTATACTAAGTAATACTTGTCCCCATACGCGTGGGGATGATCCTTTTTGCAAAACGAAAAAGTTGGTTGGCGACTTCTTGTCCCCATACGCGTGGGGATGATCCCGCCTGTTACCGTTAAGTCTGTCGCCTTTTCAACTTGTCCCCATACGCGTGGGGATGATCCTCAGCGACTTGCAGAGGTTGCGGGTTATATGGGCTTGTCCCCATACGCGTGGGGATGATCCTTTGATGGGTCATTTTTGTTAAACTTCATGTTGCTTGTCCCCATACGCGTGGGGATGATCCTTATCAGACTGGAGTGACGGCGAGTGACAGCCACTTGTCCCCATACGCGTGGGGATGATCCCTGTGCGTGTGTGTAGGTCACATTTTAATGATCCTTGTCCCCATACGCGTGGGGATGATCCTGGAGTTGAAGATTACACAGTGCCGTTTAGAATCTTGTCCCCATACGCGTGGGGATGATCCCACCATTCTGCACATAAACAACCTCGCCGTCTGCTTGTCCCCATACGCGTGGGGATGATCCTCGGCGAAATCGCCACGGCTTGCAAAATCAAGACTTGTCCCCATACGCGTGGGGATGATCCCAACGTGTCCGCATTGTCCATCAAAGCGTCAACCTTGTCCCCATACGCGTGGGGATGATCCTTATAATCGTTCAAAATAAAAAAAGCAAACACCCTTGTCCCCATACGCGTGGGGATGATCCTACAACAGCTCCTGTGAAATTTGCTACTTTGAACTTGTCCCCATACGCGTGGGGATGATCCTGTAGCAGGGTATGTCAACTCAGAGTTATAGTCCTTGTCCCCATACGCGTGGGGATGATCCCTGTAATATTTTCGTTATCTTTTTGTCCTGCTCCTTGTCCCCATACGCGTGGGGATGATCCTAACTTTTCGTGACAGCTTAAAACTTTTACCTTCTTGTCCCCATACGCGTGGGGATGATCCCATCAATCAGCTTGCGGTCGGCATATGGCAACACTTGTCCCCATACGCGTGGGGATGATCCCAAGGACTTCTGCGGTTGACGGCGAGGTCATTTCTTGTCCCCATACGCGTGGGGATGATCCTAATTATTTTGCTCCCGACACGCAGAACAATGTCTTGTCCCCATACGCGTGGGGATGATCCTAAAAGCCGCTCGTGATAAAGTTCATGATATTGCTTGTCCCCATACGCGTGGGGATGATCCACCGACACTTGAAGAAGAAAAAGCATTTGCTGACTTGTCCCCATACGCGTGGGGATGATCCTAAAATATCTACCAATATCGGAGTAATCAGACACTTGTCCCCATACGCGTGGGGATGATCCCAACAACCGCTTAAATCATCATAAGTTTCAACCCTTGTCCCCATACGCGTGGGGATGATCCTACCTCTCAATCATATAACCGACGTATAACAACCTTGTCCCCATACGCGTGGGGATGATCCTGCCGCCCGAATTGATGTAGTAAAAGCCTAGTGCTTGTCCCCATACGCGTGGGGATGATCCTATGAACGAGGTGTGTATTAAGCAGAAAAAAATCTTGTCCCCATACGCGTGGGGATGATCCTTTACACCTCCTTTTTTTGTGATTATAACACAACTTGTCCCCATACGCGTGGGGATGATCCTAAAGTCACGGCTATTAAACAATGTACCTATCTCTTGTCCCCATACGCGTGGGGATGATCCTGGACAGCCGTTTCTGCGGCGTAGTCCGCTACCCTTGTCCCCATACGCGTGGGGATGATCCTATACTTTGTTACCGCTAGTTTCAGAATTAGAAACTTGTCCCCATACGCGTGGGGATGATCCTCCTTATTTTGCCTTAAATCCCTTATTCTATTTCTTGTCCCCATACGCGTGGGGATGATCCTATTGCCGTTATCCTCAGAAAAGCAAAATGAAGCTTGTCCCCATACGCGTGGGGATGATCCTAAAAAAGGGAGTACATACTATGTCTTGTGAGTCTTGTCCCCATACGCGTGGGGATGATCCTGTCACGTCCTGGGGTATCGGTCGATGTGGTAACTTGTCCCCATACGCGTGGGGATGATCCTGCGGACATAATTTGTTGTAACAATAATAACAACTTGTCCCCATACGCGTGGGGATGATCCCCTGTTGAAAGTAACGACTTCCAACAGGTTATTCTTGTCCCCATACGCGTGGGGATGATCCTTATATCATATTTGAACTATTCACCATTGACTTCTTGTCCCCATACGCGTGGGGATGATCCTGAATGTAACGTACTGTTCAAATCAGGTGTATGCTTGTCCCCATACGCGTGGGGATGATCCTGGGGCTTTGCCCCAAACCCCACTTTTTGTCTCCTTGTCCCCATACGCGTGGGGATGATCCTATGAGGTACTCTTTACGGTAGACGTATAAGAACTTGTCCCCATACGCGTGGGGATGATCCCACACATATCAACTGCAAGACTGTAACGATAGCCTTGTCCCCATACGCGTGGGGATGATCCCTTGTAACGGTCGTTATGCGTGTAAAAGGGTCAGCTTGTCCCCATACGCGTGGGGATGATCCTGCGACCGACAAACACGAACAGTAGATGTTATACTTGTCCCCATACGCGTGGGGATGATCCTAAACAATACAAGACCTAAGCCGATAGCAACACCTTGTCCCCATACGCGTGGGGATGATCCCAAACATATTAAAAGTAGTACAACCTATAGAATCTTGTCCCCATACGCGTGGGGATGATCCTACCGAAGAACAATATCAAGCCAAAAGACAAAACTTGTCCCCATACGCGTGGGGATGATCCTTGAGTGTTGGCGAGGTATATAGCGTAATACGCCTTGTCCCCATACGCGTGGGGATGATCCCCGTGTATTTTTTGATGGCATATCAATACATTACTTGTCCCCATACGCGTGGGGATGATCCTTACGTTTCCTCTTACGCTGACTAATCTCCTATCTTGTCCCCATACGCGTGGGGATGATCCTGAACAAGTTTTCCCGAAGAATCAACTCCAAATCTTGTCCCCATACGCGTGGGGATGATCCTGGAATAAGGCTCAAATTAAAAATATGAGAAAGCTTGTCCCCATACGCGTGGGGATGATCCTATCTTCTGCACTGGCGGTTACCGAAAACATAACTTGTCCCCATACGCGTGGGGATGATCCCGGTCAATGTATTTTCGTCTCCACTCAGCTTCACTTGTCCCCATACGCGTGGGGATGATCCTCATATCCAAGCTTTCTCGCTTCGCTTTTTGTGCTTGTCCCCATACGCATGGGGATGATCCTGATATGATTAATCAAGCATTTGATAAAAATATCTTGTCCCCATACGCGTGGGGATGATCCTTTGTGCTATAGTTTGATTAAGAAGCCCCCGTACTTGTCCCCATACGCGTGGGGATGATCCTTGCCCGATTGACTTGACATCATAGAGGGATAACTTGTCCCCATACGCGTGGGGATGATCCTACCGCACTTTTACATGCAAGGTCTTTAAATCTCTTGTCCCCACACGCGTGGGGATGATCCTACAACAAGCCCCGATAGTCGACTTATTTTCTGCTTGTCCCCACACGCGTGGGGATGATCCCGCTGTACCAACGCAAGTAATAGCGTTAGTTATCTTGTCCCCACATGCGTGGGGATGATCCTGTATTTACAATATCACTCATTAGAAATCTCCTCTTGTCCCCACACGCATGGGGATGATCCTTACCCCGATATTGATTATGGAGCTATAGAATGGCTTGTCCCCACACGCGTGGGGATGATCCTATCTGTAGGCTGTATCTTTAGCATAGGATTACCTTGTCCCCACACGCGTGGGGATGATCCCGCAATATCCGCCAAAGGCGCAGTGTTCCGAATCTTGTCCCCACACGCGTGGGGATGATCCTAAGGTGTTGTGATAGCCGTCGACAGCACATACCTTGTCCCCACACGCGTGGGGATGATCCTAAGGTGTTGTGATAGCCGTCGACAGCACATACCTTGTCCCCACACGCGTGGGGATGATCCCTGCTGTGAGCCGCCCTTGCCTGTGATGCGGAACTTGTCCCCACACGCGTGGGGATGATCCCTGCTTGTCGATGCCAACTCGCCTCTGCATAACCTTGTCCCCACACGCGTGGGGATGATCCCAATCTGACGATTGTCGGAAATTTCAAAAAAGACTTGTCCCCACACGCGTGGGGATGATCCCAAGGAAATCGAGAATGCAGTAAAACGCAGATTCTTGTCCCCACACGCGTGGGGATGATCCCGGTATTTTTTATACAAACTTTATCGGCGACCTCTTGTCCCCACACGCGTGGGGATGATCCTTGCCGTTAATGAAATATCGTCGCATGCGCTCCCTTGTCCCCACACGCGTGGTGATGATCCCTTTATGTTATCACAGGATAATTTTAAACAAGCCTTGTCCCCACACGCGTGGGGATGATCCTTTCCTTTTTTGTCGGTGTTGGACGCTCTGCGTCTTGTCCCCACACGCGTGGGGATGATCCTTACGGCTTTTTTACCTATTTGTGATATAGTTTCTTGTCCCCACACGCGTGGGGATGATCCTGATTGAGAAAAAATATTGTGAACTTTATCTTACTTGTCCCCACACGCGTGGGGATGATCCTATCTTAAATTATCAATCATTGTAAATCCTCCTCTTGTCCCCACACGCGTGGGGATGATCCTCCTATTTTCTTTGCCTTCGGCGACATACACCCCTTGTCCCCACACGCGTGGGGATGATCCTGGCACAAAGTACCAGTTCAAGCTTCAAAATCGCTTGTCCCCACACGCGTGGGGATGATCCCAATAATGGTAGCGGTAGTGGCGGTATTGCCTCCTTGTCCCCACACGCGTGGGGATGATCCTGCTTGCGGTTGCGACAGCTCGATACTGTCTTTCTTGTCCCCACACGCGTGGGGATGATCCCTATACGACGGTAAAATATTAATGTCAAAAAAATCTTGTCCCCACACGCGTGGGGATGATCCCCCTCTCTGCGCCACCATCGTTGAGAGCCGAAGCTTGTCCCCACACGCGTGGGGATGATCCTTTCTGCTGGGTTGTCCTTATGTGTGATTCAGGCTTGTCCCCACACGCGTGGGGATGATCCTGATTGAGAAAAAATATTGTGAACTTTATCTTACTTGTCCCCACACGCGTGGGGATGATCCTCATGGTGTGCCTGTCGTATAATGCCACCCATTCTTGTCCCCACACGCGTGGGGATGATCCTTACTTACGGAGCCATCAACGAGAATTGGAAAACTTGTCCCCACACGCGTGGGGATGATCCTGCCGAGAACGGCACACGCAACGGTAGCTTTGACTTGTCCCCACACGCGTGGGGATGATCCTACCTATCACGCTATCACCTTATCAACATACGCCTTGTCCCCACACGCATGGGGATGATCCCTATCCGTGTCGTATGTTGTCAGCTTGCTTCTACTTGTCCCCACACGCGTGGGGATGATCCTGCAATCTGCATGTCGCAGGAAAAGTGATAGCTCTTGTCCCCACACGCGTGGGGATGATCCATCCAGTGCCGAAGGCGTAACTGTAGTTGGTCGCTTGTCCCCACACGCGTGGGGATGATCCAGTTTCTAACTCAAAACTCGCAAAACTTGCAAATCTTGTCCCCACACGCGTGGGGATGATCCTTAAGGACTAAGGCAATCGGTCACATCCCTCTGCTTGTCCCCACACGCGTGGGGATGATCCTCAACCATTCGTCTGCCGTGTGCATCAAGTTTGCTTGTCCCCACACGCGTGGGGATGATCCTCGAGCCGGGCGTTGAAAGTATCAGCTCCTGTGCTTGTCCCCACACGCGTGGGGATGATCCTGCGTGAGAATAATCACCACTCGCAGTATTTGACTTGTCCCCACACGCGTGGGGATGATCCTATGTAATTTACCGGGATTGTGAAAGCAGTCCCCTTGTCCCCACACGCGTGGGGATGATCCCGTGAATTACGGCAAGGCTGTCGGAGAAGAATTCTTGTCCCCACACGCGTGGGGATGATCCCCCGGTGCAGATAATAAGACACCGCTTGAAGGCCTTGTCCCCACACGCGTGGGGATGAGCCTCTGAGCGGCTCACTTTCCTCGCTTGTGGGCGTCTTGTCCCCACATGCGTGGGGATGATCCTTCCTCTGCAAGCTCTGCAAGACCCTTGTCCCCACACGCGTGGGGATGATCCTTAGCGTCAAATGCAATGTTATGTCCTACAACACTTGTCCCCACACGCGTGGGGATGATCCCACAGAAAGCGGAGAAATTTCCGAAGTAGGCTACTTGTCCCCACACGCATGGGGATGCTCCTACTATCCGTGTTGCACTTGCGCCTGACTTGCTCTTGTCCCCACACGCGTGGGGATGATCCTATAAAAGCCGAGCAAGACCGTTATTATTCTAACTTGTCCCCACACGCGTGGGGATGATCCTTCGTTATGTAACGGAGCGTTTTCATCTTTGCTCTTGTCCCCACACGCGTGGGGATGATTTGCAGAACCTACAAGCGTTCCAATCAGCGAAACTCTTGTCCCCACACGCGTGGGGATGATCCTTACTTTTGTTCCTCGTATCAGCTCTGATACGACTTGTCCCCACACGCGTGGGGATGATCCCCAAGCGCAATTTCGTAAAATTTGGAAATGTTACTTGTCCCCACACGCGTGGGGATGATCCTACCACGCTCTTTGCGAGTTTAAAACACACAGACTTGTCCCCACACGCGTGGGGATGATCCCGATGAATGACACCATAGCGATAGCGTCAAGTACTTGTCCCCACACGCGTGGGGATGATCCGGATTACGCAGTACGCAAGTATCGCGCTTGTGGCTTGTCCCCACACGCGTGGGGATGATCCTAACAATGCCAAATATCGACTACAGAGATGTAACTTGTCCCCACACGCGTGGGGATGATCCTATGTATTACAATCAAAACTACAACGCATATCCCTTGTCCCCACACGCGTGGGGATGATCCTGCTTGATAACTATGTAACGGTCGAGGGAAAGTCTTGTCCCCACACGCGTGGGGATGATCCCTGACAACATACGACACGGATAGCTACGAAAAACTTGTCCCCACACGCGTGGGGATGATCCTATCGGAAACTGCATCACAAAGCTGCTCTATCCGACCGTTGCCCGTATGTATGAAACAACGCCGTCAAGAGTTGAACGTGCAATACGTCACGCAATAGAAATTGCGTGGGACAGGGGAGATGTAGACACGCTCAACAGCTATTTCGGATACACTATTCATACATCGAGAGGAAAGCCGACAAACTCGGAATTTGTTGCTCTTATTGCCGATAAGTTGAGGCTGAAGTACAGATGCACGGCAATCTACGGCTCTAAAAGAATGAAAAATTCACCTGAGGATTCAGTGGTACGCATTTAAGCGTGTAAAGGATATAGATAAGTAAAAATCAGAACCCCCGTCGTGTGACGGGGGTTCAGCTTATTTACTTTATATCTGCGTGGTGTGCCTGAATTGACTTTACGCCGAAGTGTTTGTTCGCTTTAAGTGACTTTATACCCTCGATGCTTGCCTTAGCGGCCGCCATTGTTGTGATATAAGGCACCTTATGTCTGATTGCTGACTTGCGGATGTAGCTGTCATCGTTTGCACTTGTCTTTCCTGCGGGTGTGTTGATGATAAGCTGGATATCGCCGTTTGCTATTGCATCGGTGATGTTGGGTCTGCCCTCGTACATCTTGTTGATACGTTCAACGGTGATGCCTGCGTCCTTTATCATATCATAGCTCTTGCCTGTTGCAAGGATACGGAAACCAAGCTCGCTGAATGATTTTGCGATTTCAAGCAGCTCGGGCTTATCTCTGTCGCATACGCTGAGGAGAACAGTTCCCCCAAGAGGAAGCTTTACCTGTGTTGCCTCCTGAGCCTTGTAGTACGCTTCTCCAAATGTGGGAGCGATTCCGAGAACCTCGCCTGTTGAACGCATTTCGGGACCGAGAACGGGGTCAACCTCCTGGAACATATTGAAGGGGAATACCGCTTCCTTAACGCCGTAGTGATTGATTACCTTGTCGTGAAGTTCGGGTACGGGGGAGGGCTTGCCTGTCAGCGATGATGTGATTATCTGAGTAGCAAGCTGTACCATGTTTATATTGCAAACCTTTGATACCAGCGGTACTGTACGGGACGCTCTGGGGTTAGCTTCAAGAACATAGACAGTATCGTCTTCAATAGCGTACTGCATATTCATAAGACCGCATACATTCATTTCAACGGCAATCTTCTTTGTGTAATCCTTGATTGTTGCGACCTGCTTTTCCGTAAGATTCATGGAGGGGAGGATACAAGCGGAGTCACCGGAGTGAACACCTGCAAGCTCGATATGCTCCATAACAGCGGGAACAAAGCAGTTCTTGCCGTCCGAGATAGCGTCAGCCTCGCACTCTGTTGCGTGGTGGAGGAAACGGTCTATCAGTATAGGTCTGTCGGGGGTAACGCCTACTGCCGCAGACATATAGACCTTCATCATTTCGTCATCGTGAACGATTTCCATACCTCTGCCGCCGAGAACGTATGAAGGACGCACCATTACGGGATAGCCGATGCGGTTAGCTATTTCAAGCGCTTCGTCAACATTTACAGCCATTCCGGATTCGGGCATCGGGATTCCGAGCTTGTCCATCATAGCACGGAAGTGGTCTCTGTCTTCCGCAAGGTCGATAGTTTCGGGAGTTGTGCCGAGAATGTTTACGCCGTATTTCTTAAGGTCGCTTGCAAGGTTGAGCGGTGTCTGACCGCCGAACTGAGCGATAACGCCGAGCGGCTTTTCCTTATCGTGAATTGAAAGAACGTCTTCAAGGGTGAGCGGCTCAAAGTAGAGCTTATCCGATGTATCGTAGTCGGTTGAAACTGTTTCGGGGTTGCAGTTTACGATGATAGATTCAAAGCCGAGCTTTTTGAGTGCAAGTGCCGCATGAACGCAGCAGTAGTCAAATTCGATACCCTGACCTATTCTGTTGGGACCGCCGCCGAGAATCATTATCTTGGGCTTGTCGCTGACAGGGCTTTTATCCTCGTCAAGATGATAGGTGGAGTAGTAGTAAGCCGCATTATCAGTACCGCTTACATGAACGCCTTCCCATGCTTCCTTTATGCCGAAGCCGATACGGGCATTTCTGATTTCTTCCTCGGTAACCTCAAGAAGTGAGCTTAAATAACGGTCGGAGAAACCGTCCAGCTTTGCCTGCTTTAGTACAGCCTTTTCGGGAACAGAACCCTTGATCTTGAGCAGTGCTTCTTCTTCGTCAACAAGCTCCTTCATCTGCTGTAAGAACCAGTCCTTAATCTTTGTAAGGGCATGGATTTCTTCAATAGTAGCACCCTTGCGAAGTGCTTCGTATATAACAAACTGTCTTTCGCTTGTGGGGTATCTCAGCTGTGCTAAAAGCTCTTCCTTTGTCATATCGTGGAAGTTCTTTGCAAAGCCAAGACCGTATCTGTCCTTTTCAAGTGAACGTATAGCCTTCTGGAAAGCCTCTTTATAGGTCTTGCCGATGCTCATTACTTCGCCGACAGCTCTCATCTGTGTTCCGAGTTTATCCTCTGCGCCCTTGAACTTTTCAAATGCCCAACGTGCGAACTTGATTACAATATAATCTCCGTCAGGGTAATACTTGTCGAGTGTGCCGTACTTACCGCAGGGAATATCCCCCAGCGTCAGACCGCAGGCAAGGAGGGCGGAAACGAAGGCAATAGGGAAGCCTGTAGCCTTTGAAGCAAGGGCTGAAGAACGTGATGTTCTGGGGTTTATTTCGATTACAACAATACGTCCTGTTTCGGGATTACGGGCAAACTGACAGTTGCAGCCGCCGATAACCTCGATGGATTCGATAATGCGGTAAGACATTTCCTGAAGCTCTTTCTGAACATCTTCGGGAATAGTCAGCATAGGAGCGGAACAGAACGAGTCGCCCGTATGCACGCCGATGGGGTCGATGTTTTCGATAAAGCAAACGGTAATCTTATTGTTGTCAGCATCACGGACAACTTCAAGCTCAAGCTCTTCCCAGCCGAAGATACATTCCTCGACAAGAACCTGACCTACAAGAGATGCCTGCAAGCCTCTTTCACATACGACCTTAAGCTCGTCTACATTATAAACCATTCCGCCGCCGGCACCGCCCATTGTATAGGCAGGACGAAGAACAACAGGGTACTTGAGTTCCTCGGCTATCTTGACAGCTTCATCAATCGTGTAAGCAACTTCACTTCTCGGCATACCGATACCGAGATCCTTCATTGCGTTCTTGAACTCGATACGATCCTCGCCGCGTTCGATAGCGTCAACCTGAACGCCGATTACCTGAACGTTGAACTTTTTCAGTACACCTGCCTTGTCAAGCTCAGAGCAGAGATTAAGTCCTGACTGACCGCCGAGGTTGGGCAGAAGCGCATCGGGACGTTCCTGCTCGATAATCTGAGTAAGTCTGTCGAGGTTGAGCGGTTCAATGTAGGTGATGTCCGCTACATCCGGGTCGGTCATAATAGTTGCGGGGTTTGAGTTTACAAGAACTATCTCGTAACCGAGCTTCTTGAGTGCTTTACAAGCCTGTGTGCCTGAATAGTCAAACTCACAAGCCTGACCTATGATGATAGGGCCGGAGCCTATTATCATAATTTTGTTAATGTCCTGTCTTTTTGGCATATTTCTCATCCTTACCGCACTTTTGCAGTGCGAAATTTTTATTTGCCGTATTGTTGGCATATTTTATTAGGATAATAATATCACAAAATCCGACAGAATGCAATAGAAAACTTCCGGATAGGGCAGATTTGTCATAAAAGTAACATTTTCAGGCGGATGTTCGGTTTTGGGTACAAAAAAGCCGACCTGCCGGAAAAGGTCGGCTGATGATATTCAATCATATTTTTTCAAATATAAGGATTTTCTGAGTTACTTTCTTGATTAAAGGGAGGTTTCTGAACGGTTTCAATATCGGCATAATTTCTGTCATACCACGGATGATATTATCGTTTTTGATACATCTGAAGCCGTCTGCCGCTTTACCTAAATCATCAAAGGTATCAGCACCAAACACGAATTTTGCACCGGTGTCCTGAATTGATTTTTCGGTATGCTCCTTGTTTACCCATTTTTTGGCAAGGCACTCCATAAGCACTGTCGCATTATCAAATTTATCTCTGATAATCGACAGCATCTGAGCGTTTTCATCAGAGGTAAGGTACATTGAAAGACCTTCGATTATAAATAGCATTTTCCCTCTTTTTGTTACCTTGTCAGCCCAATCGGGATCGGTTGCGGAAATGCCTATTGTAGACACCCTGCCTGATTCGTGATATATTGCGTCACGAACCTCTATAGTTTCCGGCAGATCGACATTGTACCACGTTATTCTGCCGTTATCCATACGGTAAAATCTTGTATCAAGTCCGCAGGCAATGTTTACAACTGTGCAGTCGGGATTTTTGTTTATAAAGTCTTTGACCAATTCGTCAAATACGATGGTTCGTGCGATTACCCCGTTGCTCATCGTAGAATCCTTTTCCGCTTTTGAAAAGTCATAGTCTATCTTATCGACAAGCTCTATTGCCTTTGCGTCATAAAATTTAGCATTCTTTTTTCTTGAATACTTGGCTCTTGCATAAAAACTCTGTAGCATAGTTTCTGCTGAGCCTGTAAGCAGTGGATTGATTTTTTTGTCTTCCATAATATCTCCGTTAATACACAAATACATTTTGGTTAATCCCAACTAACCAAAATCATTTTACCACAAAAATGCGCCTCTGTCAATAAGAATCCGAGAGTATTGCGGCTGAAGAGCGGATTTAAACAGGTTATAATCGGTTATAAATCAAAATTTCATAATATCAAAATAAAAATGTAAAAAAAGACTTGACAAAGGAGTCAGGATTTGTTATAATAAATCACGTTGTGAAAACAACTCAAAAGTTTTATAGTTTTTGAGCCACTAGCTCAGGCGGCAGAGCACCTGCCTTTTAAGCAGGGTGTCCCGGGTTCGATTCCCGGGTGGCTCACCAATCACAAACCCCTTTGTAATCGCAAATGCGTGTATTACAAAGGGTTTTCGTATTTTTATGCGCATAAAAACACGTTGTTATTTTGTATTACAGCAGTAAAATAAGCAAGAATTTTTTGTTCAATTTCGTCTGTGTGAGTCTGCCTTTTTTCGATGACTTTAGGTTCAAATTCGCCGTTGCGGTCACGGGGGACAGATATTTCACATTCTCCGTAATCGCTGGTAATTGTTTTCTTACCGTAGCCGTTTCTGCTGTTGCCGGAGTTGTTGCCGAGGACAGAATTTTTCTCATAACCGAGATGCTCGTCCATCTCAGCTTCAAGTATCTGCTCGATCGTTCCGGCGAATAATCATTTGAGCTTTGCCTGAATATCTCCTGTTGTTTCACAATCTGCCATCAGAAGCTGAACAAGTTCCATTTCCTTTTCGCTTAATCCGTGATTCCTGTTTGCCATAATACTTTACCTCCACTTTCATTTGTGGTTATTATTGGCGTTTACACGGTTTGTTATTCAGACTCAAAAAATAAGCTCAGGCGTATAACCTGAGCTTTTAATAATTTATTGACCTTGTTCTGCAAATCTATATTTTCTTTATACTTTTATTTCTTGATAATCTTTAACTATTTTATTTATATTATTTAGTAAAGGCTTAAAATTAGTAAAGTCGATTTCCCAATGATGCGAAGCAATATAATTCGAAAAGATATCTTTATTATAGTATTTTTCTTTATCTTCGTCTTTTCGTGAGAAAGTTTTTCCGCCAATTTCAAGATTCAAAGTTTTTTCGTCGAACAGATCTTCTATTTCGCATTCAGTCTTATCCCCTACAAGCTGATTTGTTAAAATGTAAAGATTTGAGCGATTCAATATTTTCTCGAAAACTTCAGGCTCTTTGACTTCGCTTTTTCCATTTCCTTTCTTTGCGTTCACTAATTTATGAAAATTATCTGATAATAGTTTTGCTGTTAATTGCTTTTTTTCTTCTGCAGGCAATTTAAGGCTATTAACGAAATTATTCAAAGGCTTAGTTTTATTAGTAATTTCGTTATCAAAAAGCAAAATAGCAGGATTCACAGGTCTTAGTTTTGCGTTTTGGGCAAAAAAGCTAAAATAATTGTTATAATTTTCTTTCCCTGTAAAATAATTATAATATTTGGTCAACGAATCAGCGCCGTCAGCAGTTAAATTAAACAAGTACAAGAAACGTTTTTGTGTGCGATTGAAAAAAGATATTTTAAATTCAAAGCCAGTATCTGTTTTTGCTATTAAATCAGGGTAGTCTTTATGCAGATTTTTTAATGCAGCTTTTAAATATCTGATATCAGTTTTTCCCTCAGTAACAATTAGCGGTTTATTATTAGCATAAAAATATTTATAAAATAGAAATTTTCTGTACTCTTCTTCACGTCCATTAAGAGCTTTGTAATCATGTTGTGTTTTATTAAATCTTCTAAAACCTTCTTCGTTGCCATTTCTTAATATAACGGAAAACGGGCTTTCTTTATCCAGTTTATTATTATATTCATCAATTTGATTGATAAATGAAAATCTACCTTCAAGCTGATTTATAGTTCCTTTTACACCATTTATGAAGAATTCATTGTTAACATATAGGCTATGAGCCATTGCTCTTGTTTCTCTATAATAGCACCTATCTACATTGATTTTCTTATTTACAATCAATCCAGTAACTTCTTGTTTTGAATTTCTGAATTGAATTCTCGTTTTTTTGTTATTAATACTAAAGCCAGCACGAGTTACTTCTTTTGTAATTTCTTCAAGAAATTCATATTGCATTTCCAAAAAAGCTTTGTTGTTAGTTGAAAAAGTTAAGTCGTCTGCATATCGTGTATAATCAACTTTGTATTTTTTAGCGAGCTTTAGTAACCTTATATCTAAAATTCTACATATTAGATTTGATAAAATTGGTGAAGTCGGAGCACCTTGAGGTAAACATCCATTCAAACAACACAACTGTGCTAAAATTACAGCCACCTCATAAGATAAGTTGTAATCTTTATTTTTGGTAAAAAAGCCTAAAACTCTGCCGAAATGAATACTTGGGAAAAAATCTTTTAAATCGAGATTTATCACAATTCTCTTATTCCTATGTATCTGAGCATTAGTTATAATGCTTTTATTCTTTTCAAAGGCATGAGAAATATTTGACTTTATATTTTTGTTTTTGCGAAGTATTTCCTCATAATCTTCAAGTGCTTTTGCGATTTTACGCTGTAACCCTATAAGTTCATCATTAGGAGCATTAATGTGACGTGTCCCGCCACTCTTCTTTTTAATTTCAAACGAATGATAAAGATTATTAGGTTTTTCGCAATATAGAATATGAGTTAATTTACGGAGGGGGATATCAAGAAAGATTGCCAATTCATCCCTAGTAGTGACATTGCATATATATCCCATAATACATCTCCTTAAAATTTAGCGTGTGGCAACTCATTACGCTGAAACTTATGGAAACATTAAAGGAGCAAATGCTTGCATAACAGAAGCAAGTGTTTCTACCATTTTCGTCAACGCTTGCGAAACACAAGCGAAAAATCTTGCCACACGCTAGAAACATTTTATCACAAATTAATCCAAATTTCAAGACATAAAGACAACAAATAACAAGCATTAAAAATAGGCAATAACACCAAAGGTATCGCCTATGAAAAATGGTTCCTGTATGTTTATACTTGCTTCACCAAAGTCCTTCGATTAAATTCGGAGGACTTTTTTATTTGTGTTTTGATAAGTATCGAAATGCACTGAACGAAGCTGTTTTTGTGGTATCGGAAAAAATTTTGCGACAAAACTTGACATCGGGGCAGATATAGTATAATATATAGTTATAATTATCAGAAAAGAGAACTGTATGACCAAAAAGGAAAGAGCAGGGCTTGTTATAGACGGGCTTGCCGAGTGCTATCCGGATGTGAAATGCGCTCTTGTTTATAAAAAGCCGCATGAGCTTCTGATAGCGACAAGGCTTTCGGCACAGTGTACCGATAAGCGAGTAAATATGGTTACTCCCGCACTTTTTGAAAAATTCCCCGATATTGACAGCTTTGCGGCGGCAGAGCCTGACGAGGTTGCGGAATATATACATTCGTGCGGACTATATAAGACAAAAGCTGTCGATATTGTTATGATGTGCAGAATGCTCCGTGATGATTTCGGCGGTGAAATTCCCGATACAATAGAACAGCTTGTAAAATTGCCCGGGGTCGGAAGAAAGACCGCAAATCTTATAGTAGGCGACCTCTACGGTAAGCCTGCTCTTGTATGCGACACACACGTTATAAGAGTGAGCGGAAGGCTGGGTCTTACCGACGGAACAAAGGATGCGCTGAAGGTTGAAAAACAGCTTGCCGCAATAATAAAGCCGGACGACAGATTGATGATGTGTCACAGGCTTGTGTGGCACGGTCGGCTTGTGTGCAGTGCGGCAAAACCGAATTGCAGCGAATGCAGGCTGAGCGGTTTTTGCAAGTTTTTTTCGGGGACAAAATAAAATAACTGCTTGGAGTGAGTATTATGAAAGGGAAGGTACGCAACGCAATAATAATTGCCGCAGGCGTGCTTATCCTTACCGTAATGCTCACTGTTGTTTTATATTACTATAACGACAAAGTAATGCGTGATAACGCATGGGTGTTTTCTGTGGATGAAACCTCATACGATGAAAGCTCGTATTCATATGTGCAAAAACCGGATCTCAATTCAGCAGATCTTGAAACTCTGATGCAGATAAAAGGCGTCGGGCGGAAAACGGCACACGATATTATAAACTATCGTGAAAAGCACGGGAAATTTACATCTATGTCACAGCTTAAAGAGATAAGTTCGGTAGATGATGAAGTATATATGATACTGTGCAGTCGGTTTACCGTAGCCTCGTCGGGATATTACACTAAAAACGAGTCTTACGGCATTCGCAAGGTAAACCTCAATAAAGCTACCGTAGACGAGCTGATGAGCGTTGAGGGAATAACGGAGGAAATCGCAAAGAATATTATATTGCGCCGTAAAGACCACGGAGATTATACCTCTGTAAGAGAGCTTCTTGATACCGAGGGCGTGACGATAACTCTTTACAGCAAAATTTCCGATAAACTGACAGTTTGATTTTATATTATTTTAGTGAGAAATCGCCAAAAAACTATTGATTTTATTGCAGTGATTTGGTATACTTAATTAATAAAGCATAACGCTTTATATATTTACAGGAAATACAAGGCGTTACGGAGGTCATTATGGATTATAACATCAAAGACGTATCCGGCAGACTGAAAAGCACAAGAGAGTACCTTGATATATCTGTCGGCGAAATGGCAAACAAAACAAACGTCACTACAGACGAATATATTTCACTTGAAAACGGAGAGAAAGATTTTTCACTTTCATTTCTGAATCAGGCGGCGGACGCACTCGGCATTGAGCTTATAGAGCTTCTTACAGGTGTTACGCCTAAGCTCAATACATATTCGATAGTCCGTAAGGATCAAGGCTTACCGATCGAACGTCGTGAAAGATTTGCCTATCAGCACCTTGCCTATCTTTTTAAAAACAAGAAAATAGAGCCGTTGCTGGTAACAGCTCCTTACGATGAGGAGGAGCAGAAAAAGCCTATACACCTGTCTGTACACGACGGTCAGGAAATGGACTATATAATATCGGGAACGTTGAAGTTCCAGATAGGCAGTCATATTGAAACGGTAAGTGAAGGCGACTGTATTTATTACGACAGCATGAATCCGCACGGAATGATAGCCGTTGACGGCAAGGACTGCAAGTTCTTGGCGATACTGATCTGATAAACAAAGGAACGGAAAGAAAAGTATATGGAACAGGTTAAAAATTACTACAAGAGATTTGTAAAAGAAGGCTTTGATGAGAACGGGATACTGAATAAGTTCGAGATAGATTGCCCCGATAACTATAACTTCGGCTACGATATTATAGATAAGTTCGGAGAGATCGACCCCGACAGGAGAGCGCTTATCCACATCGACCTTCAGGAAAACCGTCACGATTTTTCCTATTCACAGCTTTCAAAGCTGTCAACGCAGGCGGCAAATCTTTTCAAGTCATACGGTATAAAAAAAGGCGACAAGGTAATGCTGGTACTGAAAAGAAACTACCAGTTCTGGATTGCGATAATCGCTCTTATCAAGCTCGGTGCGGTTGCTATACCCGCAACGCATCTGCTGACAACACACGACTTTACCTATCGCTTTGAACGTGCAAGCGTAAAAGCTATAGTATGTACCGGCTATAATCCCGATATAGCCAAGTATGTCGATGAGGCGCAGGAAGAGATCCACGCTGACGGTCTTGTTAAATTTATAGCAAACGGTCACAGGGACGGCTGGATTCCGTTCGATGATGAAATTGCCGGAATGCCCGAAACTATGGAGCGTGTGCAGACGGATACAAGGGAGCATATGCTGTTATATTTCACATCGGGTACTACGGGCTATCCCAAGATGGTTGTCCATAATCACAGATATGCACTCGCACATATTCAGACTGCGGCACACTGGCAGAATGTCGATTCTGACGGTGTTCATCTTACAATATCCGATACAGGCTGGGGAAAAGCCGCCTGGGGCAAGCTGTTCGGTCAGATGTCGCTCGGTGCGTGCGTGTTCGTGTATGATTTTGACAAGTTCATACCGACCGATATGCTGAGGATAATGCAGAACTATAAGATAACCTCATTCTGTGCGCCTCCCACCATGTTCCGTTTCTTTATAAAGGAAGGACTTGAAAACTACGATCTTTCGAGTCTTAAATATTCCGCTATTGCAGGCGAGGCACTCAACCCTGAGGTGTATAATAAGTGGCTTGAGTTTACCGGCCTTAAGCTGATGGAGGCATTCGGTCAGACCGAATCGACAGCACTGCTTGCGAATCTTGTAGGTATGACGCCTAAGCCCGGCTCAATGGGCAAGCCTACTCCGCTGTATGATGTCGACATTGTCGATGATGACGGAAATCCGGTGCCTGTCGGAGAAGTCGGTGAGATAGTAGTCCGTGCCGAACGTGGCAAGGACGGCCTTTTTGACGGTTATTACCGTGATGATGAGCTTACCGCTCAGGCATGGCACGACGGGCTGTATCATACAGGTGATACCGCTTGGAAGGATGAGGACGGCTACTTCTGGTATGTCGGAAGAAATGATGATGTTATCAAGGCGAGCGGTTACCGTATAGGACCTTTCGAGATTGAAAGCGTTCTGATAGCACACCCGTCTGTACTTGAGTGTGCTGTTACGGGTGCACCCGACCCTATAAGAGGTCAGGTGGTAAAGGCAACGATCGTTCTTGCAAGAGGCTACGAACCGTCCGATGAGCTTAAAAAAGAGCTTCAGACTTACGTTAAGAAGAACACTGCGCCTTATAAATATCCGAGAATAGTGGAGTTCGTTGACGAGCTTCCTAAAACTATCAGCGGCAAGATAAGAAGGGTACAGATTCGTAACGAGGATAACAAGAAAAACAGTTAATGACAGAATTCGCCGCAGGTAATACTTGCGGCGATAGTTTTAGAGGGCTTTATGGAGTATTACATCTATCTGTTGCAGATATTCGGCGGCGGTAACCCGAAAATTCACGAGGTAATAAAGGCATACGGTAATGCAAGACTTGCGTATGAGCATATCAGCAGTGGCGATATGTCGCATATACCTTCTAACCGTCACGAGTATGTCCGCAGAGCGTCGCTCGAACGCTCGAAGGTGATAATGGATTATTGCGCCGGAAATAATATCGGCATTGTCACAATTGATGACAGGAATTATCCCGAACAGCTTAAGAATATATATAATCCGCCCGTTTTGCTGTTTACTGCGGGAGATATAAACTGCCTGCAGGGTAAGCTGGCGGTGTCGATAGTAGGACCCAGAAAGCCGTTTGGCAATGCGATAAGGCTTGCGGAAAATATATGCTACAATCTTGCGAGAAGCAACATTGTTCTTGTAAGCGGTTTTGCACTGGGTATAGACAGGATAGCACACAACAACAGCATCCGTCACAGCAAGCCGACCGTGGCTGTGCTTGCCTGCGGAATAACTATTGATTATCCGAATAATTCATTCGGGCTGAGAAAGAACATAATCGACAACGGCGGACTTATTCTGTCGGAACTTCTCCCGGATACACCGTGCAATTCCGATTATTTTAAATTCAGAAACCGTATTATTTCAGGGCTTTCAAAGGGTACTGTCGTGATAGGCGGCTACAACGGAAGCGGAAGCCTTATCACTGCAAACCATGCGTTCGAGCAGGACAGAGAGGTATTCTTTACTATACCTGACGATACGCTGGATAAGAAATACAGCCGTGTTATCAGATTTTTGCGTGACGGGGCGCATTCCGTTTATGATTTCTATGATATTATCAATGAGTTTTATCCTACTTATCGTGACATAATCGACGATACATATCTTGATAAGGAACAGCTGACAAGCTTTGTGATGCACGAGGATGTCAGGGAAACACCGCCTGCTGAGGATGAGCCGACGGTTTGCGAAGTAAAGGAACCTGAGCCTGCGAAAAAAGATGAGAAGAAGCCTCTGCCTAAGGTGAAGGCGGCAGATGCACCACGCTTTAAAATTACAGGTGTCAAGGATAAGGAAAAGGAAATAGATTATTTCCGGGTAACTCCCGAAAATGTGCTGAAAAAGCGAAAAAAAGCGGGAAAGCCTGCTACACTGAATGATACGGCAGTAAAAGAAAGAATTCCTATAATAGCGCCGATTGCCGAAGCCGATAACACGGATGTGAGTGAGGCAGAGCCGGTAACGGATAAGGAAGAAAAGCAGAGCGGACAAATTGCGGAAGCCGCAGAAAACGCATCGGGAGCCGCAGAAGTTCTCGGTATCATCGCAAACAGTGACGGAGTAACGCTTGATACGTTGCTTTCTGCCTGCAGTTTATCATTCGGGGAACTCAGCGAGATACTCGCCGACCTTGAAATAAGCGGCACTGTATCCTGCGGTGCGGGCGGAATATACACGGTAAAGAAGGAGCGGTAATGAATCGTTCACAGCTTGACAAATACATAACCGACTATTACGGCGTCAGAGCCGAAAGATTGTTTGAAAAGAATCCCGGTTTTCAGGCGTACCGTCATAATGATACGAAAAAGTGGTTTGCTATGATAATGGATTTGTCTGAAAGCAGGCTCGGACTTGACGGGCAGAAAACTATAGATGTCGTCAATCTCAAGTGCGACCCTATCCTTATCGGGTCGCTGAGGCTGGAGCAGGGCTTTTATCCTGCGTATCATATGAATAAGGAAAACTGGATAACGGTCGCCCTTGATGAAAGAGTACCCGATGAACAACTAAGGATGCTTGTCGATATGAGTTATGAGCTGACAAGGAAAAAGTTCAGAAGAAAAAATAAGTAAAGAATACCGCCCGTGAATGCAGTGAGCAAACACGGGCGGTAAATGTTTTATTTACTTTCTCATAAGTCTTAATGAATTGAAGATAGCGATTATCGAAACGCCAACATCTGCGAAAACAGCCGCCCACATATTAGCAAGACCTAAAACGCCGAGTACCTGAATTATCAGCTTTACACCGAGTGCAAATATGATATTCTGGAGAACTATGCGGTTTGTTTTTTTGCTGATTGCAAATGCGTCGGCAAGCTGCATTGGGTCGTCCTTCATAAGAACGCAGTCTGCGGTTTCTATGGCACTGTCAGCGCCCGAGCCGCCCATTGCAACGCCTATGTCGGCAGATGCTATTACGGGTGCGTCATTTATGCCGTCGCCTACAAACATTACCTTTTCATTGCTGGGAAGCTCCGACTTCATCTTAAGCGTAATTTCACTCTTGTTTTCAGGGAGAAGCTCTGCGTAGTAATCTGTGATGCCGAGTTTCTCAGCCGCCGCAGCCGCCGCAGACCTGTTATCACCTGTAAGCATTACGACCTTTACGCCGTGGTTTTTCAGCATCTTTACGGCTTCTGCCGAATGTTCCTTCGGCATATCTGCGATTTCGATAAGACCTGCATATTTATTGTCGACAGCCACATAAAGCACTGTGCCGTTTGCTTCGGGGCAGTCTATGCTGTAGTCAGCCATAAGTCTGCTGTTACCGCAGAGAACGGTCGCGCCCGAAATCTCAGCCTTTATGCCCTTGCCGGCTATCTCACTGCACTGAGTAATCTGCGACTGGTCGATATCCGCACCGTATGCTTTTCTTACGGAAACGGCTATCGGGTGGTTGGAGTTGCTTTCTGCATAAGCCGCATATCGCAACAGCTCATCCTTGCTCATTCCTGCAGGCTCTGTTCTTGTAACCTCAAACTGACCTTTTGTAAGCGTGCCTGTCTTATCGAAAAGTACGACCTTAGCCTTTGAGATTGCTTCAAGGTAGTTACTGCCTTTAACCAGTATGCCCTTTGACGAAGCCTTGCCGATACCGGCAAAGTATCCGAGCGGAACAGAAATGACAAGTGCGCACGGGCAGGAGATTACGAGGAAGATAAGACCTCTTTGTACCCACGTTCCGAAATCAAAGCCGGTGAACAGGGGAGGGATAAGCGATATTATCACTGCCGCAAGTACGACTATGGGGGTGTAGTATTTTGCAAATACCGAGATGAAGTTTTCTGTCTTTGTCTTTTTCTCGACAGCGGATTCGACCATCTGAAGCATTTTGTATACCGTGCTGTCGGTGAATTGACGTGTTGTTTTAAGCGTGATAACACCTGAAATGTTGATAGCGCCTGCGGGAACTTCATCACCTACCGTTATATCTCTCGGTAAGCTCTCGCCTGTGAGGGCTGATGTATCTATTGATGTGTTACCGCTTTCGACAATGCCGTCAAGCGGTATCTTTTCGCCGGGCTTTACTCTTATTATACTGCCGGTTTCAACGTTTTCGGGATCGACTGTTATATATTCGCCGTCAATCAGAACATCGGCTGTTTCCGGTTTTGTCTTGATAAGAGAAGATATGCTTCTTCTTGACTTGTTCACGGCTATTGACTGGAAGAATTCTCCGACAGTGTAGAACAGCATAACGGCAACCGCTTCTTCGTATTCTCCGAGTACGATAGCGCCGATGCTTGCGATAAGCATAAGCGTGTTTTCGTTGAAGAAATTCTTCTTTGCTATTGCTTTTATTGAAGTGATAGCTACCTCAAGTCCGCAGATAACGTAAGCCGCAAGATACATCGTAAGTATCGCTATCTTAGGCACAAGCTGCTCTGTACCGATAGTTTTTTCAAGGATAAAAGCAACTATGAACAGAATGCCAGCGCTTATCATCTTGACTATATCTTTAGTATAGCTTACCTTTTTCTCAACGTGGTTTTCCTTTTCGCTGACCGTTACATCCGGTTCAACGGCAGTTACCGTTGCTGTTACCTGCTTTAACAGTTCCTTGTCGGAGATTATCCTTGACGGTGTTACGGTAAGCTCCTTATTGATGAAATTCATCTTTGCACCGTTCGCATAGTCGGATTTTTCAACAGCTTCTCTTACTTCTTCCGCACACTGTGCGCAGTCAAGGCCGTCTATTATATATTTCTTTTCTTTAAAAGTCTGTCTTTCCCTGACGGTTACATCGGGTTCGAGCTTTGCGACAACTTCGGTGACCGTTGTCATAAGCTCATCGGGCGAACACGAATTTTCCGTTTCAACGGTAAGTTCCTGCTTCATAAAGTTCATTCCTGCCGATTTCACACGTTCGTCCTTTTCGACTTCCGCACGAATCTCCTCTGCACAGTGAGCGCAGTCAAGACCTTCTAAAATATAGATTCTTTTCATAAGCTACCACCTTTGATATGCTTGAAGTTTTGAACAATTGAGTAACTGTTCAAATGTATTGTTCGAAAAAACAGGAGATGCTATCTCCTTTGATTTTTCCCGTTTTACTCCATAATATGTTCAAGCGCATTGCTGAACACCGTGTTTACATGGTTGTCGCTGAGCATATAGTAAACGACTTTGCCTTGCTTTTCACTGCGAACAAGCTCTGCCTGCCGTAATACTCTCAGCTGGTGAGAGATTGCCGATGCTGTCATTCCGAGCAGGGCGGCGAGGTCGCACACGCACATTTTTGAGCGTGACAGCGAGTAGAGGATTTTAATCCTTGTTTCATCGCTTATAGCCTTGAAGAACATTGACAGCTTTTCAAACTGCATCTGTTCAAGCATCCTATCACGCACATAGTTTACTACGTCCTCGTGTATCACATTACAGTTGCAGAATTCATTTTCGTCTTTTGCAGTGATATTTTCCGACTTTTCTGATTTGCTGACCGCCATTTTAACCTCATTTCATTTGAACGGTTGTTCAACTGTTTGTATTATAACACCGTCATACTGCATTGTCAATAGTTTCTTTATGATTTTTTGCTTTTCCTGCAAAATATTTTTCTGCGATACAGGAAAAGAATGTTGTCTTATCGTTTTCGGTGAAATCCTCATCGTCAAGCATAGCCGATATTTCGTTCAGAAGCACATCGGCCTTTTCTCTTGTTTCTGTCGGAGAAGTGCCGTTGAAATACAGCTTTTCATCGCCTGACAGTATCAGATCCACAGTGTCGTCTGTCAGCAGCTCCTCGCTGACGCCGAGCAGTACAGCCATATCCGACAGCGTCTTTGCTCTCGGGGTCCTTGCACCGCTTATGTAGTTCGCAAGTGCTCTGTAGGTTATGGATACGGCAGACGCAAAGTCCGTCTTTTTATAGCCGTTTCTTTTAATAAGTATTTCCAGCTTGTCCTTAAGTTCCATAATTCCTCCGACTGAATTTCCTTTTACTATTATTATATCCTTACATTTACGGCTTGTCAATCAAAAAAATACATAAAAATTCGCTAAAATTCAACAATTATTCACTATATGCAGTATATTATGCAGTTTTGTGCATAAAAATACTTGACTTTGATGTGAAAAGGTGTATAATATTCAATGTGAGTTAAATCAGAAAGCAGAACGCCCGAAAGCGTCTGTGAGATAGAAAGGAAATAATAAAATGGCTAAAGAAATCAAAAAGATCGTACTTGCTTATTCAGGCGGACTTGATACGTCCATCATCATTCCGTGGTTACACGAGAATTATCCCGGCTGTGAAGTAATCTGCGTAGCAGGTAACGTAGGACAGGACTCTGAAATAGTAGGTCTTGAAGAAAGAGCTAAGAAGACAGGCGCATCCAAGCTCTACATAGAAGATATACAGGACGAATTCGTAAACGACTTTATATTCCCCACACTCAAGGCAGGCGCTAAGTACGAGGGTTATCTGCTCGGTACTTCGTTCGCTCGTCCTCCTATAGCTAAAAGACTTGTTGAGATAGCTAAGAAGGAAGGCGCTGACGCTATCTGCCACGGCTGCACAGGTAAGGGTAACGACCAGGTACGTTTTGAACTTACTATCAAGGCTCTCGCACCCGAGCTTGAGATTATCGCTCCCTGGAGAATATGGGATATCAAGTCAAGAGATCAGGAAATCGAGTATGCAGAGGCACACAATGTTCCGATAAAGATTACCCGTGAAACCAACTACTCAAAGGATATGAACCTCTGGCACTTATCACACGAAGGTCTTGACCTTGAAGACCCCGCAAACGAGCCTCAGTACAATAAGAAGGGCTTCCTTGAACTTGGCGTTTCACCCGAACAGGCTCCCGACAAGCCCACATATGTTACAATACACTTTGAAAAGGGTATCCCCACTTCACTTAACGGTGAAAAGATGGACGGTGTAAAGCTCATAAAGACTCTTAACAAGCTCGGCGGCGAGAACGGCATCGGTCTGTTCGACGTTGTTGAAAACAGACTTGTAGGTATGAAGTCGAGAGGCGTTTACGAAACTCCCGGCGGAACAATCCTTTATCACGCTCACGAAGTTCTCGAAACTATCTGTCTTGATAAGGAAACACAGCACTACAAGTACGGTCTTGCACAGAAGTATGCAGACATCGTATATAACGGTCAGTGGTACACACCTTTAAGAGAGGCTATGGACGCTTTCGTTGACAAGACACAGGAAACTGTTACAGGCGACGTTAAGCTCAAGCTCTACAAGGGTAACATCATCAACGCAGGCGTTACATCACCCTACACACTGTACAGCGAAGACTTCGCTTCATTCGGTGAGGACGATGTTTACGATCAGACAGATTCAAAGGGCTTTATCAACCTGTTCGGTCTGCCGATAAAGGTCAAGGCTCTGCTTGATGCTGAGAGAAACAATAAGTAAGCTTTAAAAGCGTTACGGTAAATCCCGCAAGGTGTAAAACTATGCCTTGCGGCTTTTACGGTTTTTAAGATGCGATTTAAAACACGGTCGGTACGGCTGTGTTTTAAAAAGCGTTTTAATTACTTTTATATTTATAACGGAAAAAACAAAACGCTTTTTGCGTTATGAACATAAATCTGAAAGGAAATAACAGTATGTCTAAAATGATGTGGGCGGGAAGATTTTCAAAGGAGGTTGACTCAAAGGTCAACGATTTCAATTCTTCCATCTCATTTGATGCAAGAATGTACAAGCATGATATAAAAGGCTCTATAGCACACGCAACCATGCTCGGTGAGTGCGGCATTATCGACCCTGCGGACAGCAAGGTGATAATAGAAGGTCTTAACGGAATTTTAAGCGATATTGAAAACGGAACACTGCATTTCGATCCCAATGCGGAAGATATTCATATGTTCGTTGAGGCTGAGCTTACCGCACGAATAGGCGATGCGGGAAAGCGTCTGCACACTGCAAGGAGCAGAAACGATCAGGTGGCTCTGGATATAAAGCTTTATCTCAAGGATGAAGTCGATGAGATTGCAAAGCTTGTCCGTGAGCTTATAAACACTGTTATAGATATTGCAAAGCAGCATACAGAAACCGTAATGCCGGGCTACACCCATTTACAGCGTGCACAGCCTGTTACATTCGCACATCATCTTATGGCATATGCACAGATGCTGACAAGAGATCTGACAAGACTTGCGGACTGCAAGGAAAGAATGGATGTAATGCCGCTCGGTTCGTGTGCGCTTGCAGGCACTACATATCCTCTCAACAGAAAGAGAACCGCCGAACTTCTCGGCTTCAAGGATATTACGATGAACAGCCTTGACGGCGTATCCGACAGGGATTTCTGCGTTGAGTTATGCTCCGATATTTCAATGCTTATGATGCACCTTTCGAGATTTTCGGAAGAGATAATCATGTGGTGTTCATGGGAGTTCAAGTTTATTGAACTTGACGACGCATATTCTACAGGAAGCTCGATAATGCCGCAGAAGAAGAACCCCGATGTTACGGAGCTTATAAGAGGCAAGACGGCAAGGGTATACGGCGATCTGCAGACGCTTCTCACGATGATGAAGGGACTTCCGCTTGCATACAACAAGGATATGCAGGAGGACAAGGAGGCAATATTTGACGCAGTGGACACAGTAAAGCTGTGTATCTCGACATTTACTCCTATGCTTGCGACTATGACGGTACTTAAAGACAATATGCGTACTGCCGCCGCAAAGGGCTTTATCAATGCTACAGACTGTGCAGACTATCTTGTAAAGAAGGGACTTCCTTTCAGAACGGCATATAAGATAACCGGTACACTCGTTGCACTTTGCATAGAGAAGAATACAACGCTTGAACAGCTCCCGATAGAAGAATACAAGAAGCTGTGCGAAACGTTTGATAATGATGTATATGACGCTATCAGCCTTGATACCTGCGTTATGCAAAGAGGCGTTGACGGCGGACCCGCTCCGGATGCGGTAAAGCGTCAGATAGCTGAGCTTGAAGACAGACTGGGCGGTATCAACATCTGATGATAACTTATGAATACAGATTGCCGCACGATATAAATTCGTTCAGACGAAGCGTAGGCTGGTATGAGCTTTCGCCAAGACAGCTTAACTGTGCGCTTAAAAGCTCGGTGTTTGCGATAACGGCGCTTGACGGAGAAAAGGAAGTCGGCTCGGCAAGGGTAGTCGGTGACGGAGGCTATCAGTTCTTTATCAGCGATGTTATTGTGCGTCCCGAATATCAGGGACAGGGAATAGGCAGAGAGATGCTTTCAAGGCTTATGGATAAAGCGTTGTCGGTCGCTGACGAGGGCGAAACGATAATGATAAATCTTATGGCGGCAAAGGATAAAGAGCCGTTCTACGAAAAGCTCGGATTTATGCGCAGACCTAATGATGAACGTGGCTGCGGAATGACAAGATTTCTTAAAAAATAAGAGGTGCTTATATGAGCGTAAAGGTGTATATTGACGGTCAGGAAGGAACGACCGGACTTAAAATTCTCGAACGTTTCAAGGACAGGAACGATATTGAAATAATGAAGATAGATGAGGACAAGAGAAAGGATAACGATGAGCGTAAGAAGTTTATATGCTCGTCCGATTTCACGTTCCTTTGTCTGCCCGATGCCGCCGCAAGAGAGGCGGTAGAGCTTGCAAAGGGCAGTAACGTCCGAATTATAGATGCTTCTACGGCACATCGGACAAATCCCGACTGGGCATACGGTTTTCCCGAGCTTTCAAAGCAGCACAGAGAAAAGATTGCGGCTTCATCGAGAGTGGCTGTTCCCGGCTGCTATGCAAGCGGTTTTATTTCGCTTGTATATCCTCTTGTAAAGGCTGGCATAATGCCGAGCGATTATCCTGTTGTCGCTCATGCGGTATCCGGTTACAGCGGAGCGGGAAAGAAGGCTATCGCAGTGTACGAAAGCGATGAAAAGCCCGAAGAATTTTACAGCCCCAGACAGTATGCGCTTCCTCAGGAGCATAAGCATTTACCTGAAATGATGAAGATAAGCGGACTTGATTACAAGCCCGTGTTCAATCCTCTGATATGCGATTATTTCAGCGGTATGGTCGTAACTGTTCCGGTACTCACAAGACTTCTGCCGAAGAAATATACGCTTGCCGATATTCATAAGGCTTTCATTGAGCATTATGCAGACGCAAATCTTGTAAAGGTGATGCCTGTTATGGGCGAGGGTGTGCTTGAAAACGGTTTCCTTGCCGCAAACACATTATCGGGTAAGAACAATATGGAGATATTCGTTTGCGGAAACGATGACCGTATAGTGCTTTGCTCAAGACTTGATAACTTAGGCAAGGGCGCAAGCGGTGCGGCTGTTCAGTGTCTTAACATAATGATGGGCATTGACGAAACGACCGGACTTGTATAATAAGTGAGGTAATAACAATGGTTGAATTTGATAATTATAAATTAGTGGATAAGGGCGTATGCGCCGCAAAAGGCTTTAAGGCGGGTGGTATAAACGTTGGTATAAAGCCCGGCTCGAAAAAGCGTGACCTTGCTGTGATAAGCTGTGACACAAAGTGCACTGCGGCGGCAATCTACACACAGAACAAGGTGAAGGGCGCACCGATAACCGTTACAAAGGAGCACCTCAAGAACGGCATTGCACAGGCTGTTATCGTAAACAGCGGCAATGCAAACACCTGTAACTCAAACGGCATTGAGATCGCAGAGCAGATGTGCGAGCTTTGTGCAAACGAACTGGGTATTGATAAGAATGATATGATAGTAGGCTCTACAGGCGTTATCGGACAGAAGCTGTCAATCGACCCTGTGAAGAACAATATCAAGACGCTTGTAGACAGCATAAGCGAGGACGGAAGCTCGCTTGCGTGCGAGGCGATAATGACGACCGATACACGCAAAAAGGAGCTTGCGGTAGAGTTTACGCTTGACGGCAAGACCTGTCACATCGGCGGTATCAGCAAGGGCAGCGGTATGATAAACCCCAATATGGCTACAATGCTTGCTTTTATCACAACCGATGTAAAGATAAATGCGGAGCTTCTGCACAAGGCACTGAAAAGGACAGCCGATATAACTTACAATATGGTAAGCGTGGACGGTGATACATCCACAAACGATACACTGTGCATAATGGCGTCAGGACTTGCAGGAAACAAGGAAATAACGGCAGAGGACAAGGATTATGAAGTGTTCATAAACGGTCTTTACGCTGTAATGATGAACCTTGCAAGAGAAACCGCCCGTGACGGCGAGGGTGCAACGAAGCTGATGGAATGCGTTGTTGACCACGCACCTACAGAAGCTGTTGCAAAGAGCGTTGCACTGTCTGTTATAAACAGCAGTCTTTTAAAGGCGGCTATATTTGCGGCAGACGCCAACTGGGGACGTATTCTCTGTGCGATAGGATATGCCGATGGCGATTTTGATATTTCGAAGGTCGAGGTCGTTCTGTCATCTTCAAAGGGCAGTGTAAAGGTCTGCGAGAACGGCGCAGGTGTTGACTTCTCGGAGGATGAGGCATTCAAGATACTTTCAGAAGATGAAATTGTTATCAGGATTGATATGCACGACGGTGCCGATAAATCGGTAGCGTGGGGCTGTGATCTGACTTATGAATATGTAAAGATAAACGCAGAATACAGAAGCTGACACCGAAAGGACAAAAGAAGATGGAACTTGAAAACGAAAAGAGAGCAAGTATACTCAGCGACGCACTTCCTTATATACAGCAGTATTCAAACAAGGTAGTAGTAGTCAAGTACGGCGGTAACGCAATGACAAACGATAAGCTGAAGCAGGCGGTAATGTCTGACCTTGTTCTGCTGTCGCTCTGCGGTATCAAGATAGTGCTTGTACACGGCGGTGGACCCGAAATAAACGCAATGCTGAAAAAAGTCGGCAAGGAGAGCAAGTTCGTAAACGGCCTTCGTTACACCGATGAAGAAACGATAAATATCGTTCAGATGGTGCTTTGCGGTAAGGTAAACAAGGATCTTGTCGATCTGCTTTACAGCCACAAGGGCAGAGCGGTAGGTCTTTGCGGTCTTGACGACCATATGATAGAGGCAGAACAGCTTGATCCGGATTTAGGTCTTGTAGGCGAGATTACTCAGGTAAACGTAAGCCTTATAAACGATGTTCTCGAAAAGGGCTATATCCCTGTAATTTCGACTGTTGCGGCAGGCAAGGACGGTACTGTTTACAATATAAACGCAGATACGGCGGCGGCAAGAATTGCGGCTGAGATGAAATCCGAGAACCTTATCCTTATGACAGATATAAAGGGACTTCTTGAGGATAAGGACGATGACAGCACGCTTATACATACTGTCGGAGTTTCAGAAGTGCCTTATCTCAAAAAGCAGGGCATAATCTCAGGCGGTATGATACCTAAGATAGATTGCTGTGTCGAGGCTGTCCGCAGAGGCGTAAAGAAAGCAAATATCATTGACGGCAGAATACCTCATTCAATACTTATAGAGCTGCTTACAAACGAGGGCGCAGGTACAATGATTATCTGAGGCACCGATGCAGGCGGAAAGGACAGATATGAATACTATAGATAAATTCAATTCTCATATAATGGGATCATACGGCAGGCTGAATGTTGTTCTTGACAAGGGCGAGGATGACAAGGCAGTTGACGAAAACGGCAAGACGTATATAGATTTCGGAAGCGGTATCGGCACAAACTCGCTCGGTTACTGCAACAAGGAATGGGCTGACGCTGTGTGTGAACAGGTACGCAGTATACAGCATACCTCAAATTATTATTACACAAAGGTTCAGGCTGAGCTTGCCGAGAGATTATCGGAAGCGGCTGGGATGAAGAATATGTTCCTTTGCAACAGCGGTGCTGAGGCAAACGAATGTGCTATCAAGATAGCAAGAAAGTACAGCTTCGACAAATACGGCAAGGGCAGACATAATATAATCACCCTTGTAAATTCATTTCACGGCAGAACGCTCTGCACGCTGTCGGCTACGGGACAGGATGTGTTCCACAACTACTTCTTCCCGTTTGTTGACGGATTTATAAATGTTGAAGCGAACAATATAGAGGATCTTAAGGCGAAGCTCGATGATACGGTATGTGCCGTAATGTTTGAATATATACAGGGCGAGGGCGGTGTTGTGCCGCTGGAGCAGAAGTTCGTTGACGCAATATTTGAGCTTTGTGCCGAGCGTGATGTGCTGACAATTTCGGATGAAGTACAGACGGGCGTCGGCAGAACAGGCAAATTCCTTGCAGGCGATAATTTCGGAAAGAAAGCCGATATAATAACGCTTGCAAAGGGCATAGCAGGCGGTATCCCGATGGGTGCGTGCCTCAGCGGCGACAAGTGCGCAGGTGTACTTACTCCGGGAACACACGGTTCGACATTCGGCGGAAATCCTATCGCTTGTGCAGGTGCAATTGAGGTGCTGAAAAAAGCGGCAGATCCGATTTTCTTGTCGCAGGTTGCAGATAAGGGAAGATATATAGCTGAAAAGCTGAAAGAGATACCAGAGGTCGAATCGGTTACGGGTATGGGTCTTATGATTGGCATAAAGCTAAAGACAAAGAATGCAAAGGATATACTGAATGCCGCTCTTGAACACGGACTTCTTATCCTTACCGCAAAGGAAAAGTTAAGACTTCTTCCTCCGCTCACTATCTCTTATGAGGATATTGACAGAGGTCTTGAAATACTCGCAGAGCTTTTAAAATAAAATAAAAAACTAAAACCGAAAGGAAAAAATTATGAAACATTTACTTAAGATGATGGATCTCAGCACAGAGGAGATCATTGAGATTCTCAATCTCGCAGATCAGCTCAAGTATGAGCTTAAGCACGGCATCCCCCACGATCATTTAAAGGGTAAGACGCTCGGTATGATCTTCCGCAAGGCTTCTACAAGAACAAGAGTTTCTTTTGAAACAGGTATGTATCAGCTCGGCGGCAATCCCCTTTACCTTTCAGCAAGCGATATGCAGATAGGCAGAGGCGAGCCTATACAGGATACGGCAAGAGTTTTATCACGCTACATTGACGGTATTATGATAAGAACATTCGATCAGGCAGAGGTTGAAAATCTTGCGGAATACGGCAATATCCCGATAATCAACGGTCTTACTGACCTTTCTCATCCTTGCCAGGTGCTTGCTGACCTTATGACAATCCGTGAGTACAAGGGTAAGCTTGACGGTCTTAAGATGTGCTACATAGGCGACGGCAACAATATGGCAAACTCGCTCATTGTCGGCGGCTTAAAGACAGGTATGAGCGTATCTGTTGCCTGCCCTGAGAACTACCACCCTGCCGCTACAACACTTGCGTTTGCTAAGAAGTATGACTGCTTCGAGCTGACAGACGATCCGATAAAGGCTGCAAAGGATGCAGACGTTATCTTCACAGACGTATGGGCATCTATGGGTCAGGAAGGCGAAGCCGAAATCAGAAAGAAAGCATTCAAGGGCTTCCAGATAAACGATGAGGTTATGGCTGTCGCTAAGCCCGACGCTATGGTACAGCACTGCCTGCCCGCACACAGAGAAGAAGAAATTACAGCCAAGGTATTCGAAGAACACGCAAACGAAATCTTTGACGAGGCTGAAAACAGACTCCACGCACAGAAGGCAGTAATGGTACTGCTTATGGGCAATAAGGATTGATCCGGATAAAACTTAAATATCCGATACGGAGCAACGCATTATGTTGCTCCGTATTCGTGTAATATGGGGGGATAGTCATGACTAATCTGCTTATAAAACTGTTCGTAAAGGACAGCAAAAACACATCCGATCCCGCTGTCAGAAAGCGTTACGGGTATCTCGGAGCTTTTACCGGTATTGTACTTAACATACTTTTGTTTCTCGGAAAGCTGATTGCAGGTATATTATCGGGCGGTATCTCCGTAATCGCAGACGCATTCAATAACCTTTCAGACGCAGGCTCATCAATAATGACCTTTGTCGGCTTTAAAATGGCAGGAATGCCTGCGGACAGCGAACACCCCTACGGTCACGGCAGAATGGAATACGTTTCGGGTATAATAATCTCTTTTATCATAATGATGATGGGCTTTGAGCTTGGTAAAAGCTCGGTCGAAAAAATCTTCTCGCCCGAAAAGTCGGAGTTCAGCATACTTGCCGTATCGGTGCTTGGAGCATCGCTTCTTGTGAAGCTGTGGATGGCACTGTTCAACACAAAGCTCGGTCGGAAAATAGACAGCGCCACAATGAAGGCTGCAGCGGCAGATTCGCTTTCAGACTGCATTTCTACATCGGTAGTAATCATCTGTATGTTCATACAGCTGTTCAGCGGCTTTGAACTTGATGCATACGCAGGTATCGTTGTTGCGCTTTTTATCCTCTATACAGGCTTCAGCACATTCAAGGAAAGCCTTACTCCGCTGCTTGGCACAAAGCCTAAAAAGGAACTGGTGGAGGAAATTGAAAACACTGTAATGAACTATGACGGTATAGTCGGCGTACACGATCTTATGGTGCATGATTACGGCGTAGGCAGAATGGTAATATCGCTCCATGCCGAAATAAGCAGTAAAACAGATATAATGCTTGCACACGAGCTTATAGATCTTATAGAGGACGATCTCAGGGAAAAGTACAGATGCAGTGTTACGATACATATGGATCCTGTCGTTGTGGATGACAAGAAAGCGGACGAGGTAAAAAAGGTGGTTCTTGATATAATAAAAAATATCGACACCAGCCTTACTATCCACGATTTCCGCATTACCGACGGTGTTTCAAGGATAAATGTAATTTTCGATCTCGTAACGCCTTTCGGCTTCAGATATAAGGACGGGGAGCTTGCTCTTATGATAAAGAACGCAATTGCGGAAAAGGACGGCAGGCTCAATGCCGTAATTACCGTTGAACGTTCAATGTGCTGAATAATGCTTTTTAACGCACAAAGTCACAAAAGGCTTTGTGCGTTTATTTTAAGTTGACTTGACACGGATTTTGTGATAAAATAAAACTATACTATATTATGAGAGAGTGTTTGTATGAACGGCAATAACGGAAAATGCGGAAAACTGTTTGTTATAGAAGGGCTTGACGGCTGCGGTAAAAGCACACAGCTTGAGATGCTGAAAGCAAGCGCAGACAGCAATATCCGTTTTATCAGCTTTCCGAATTACAACAGTGCAAGCGGTGAGATAATCAAGGACTATCTCAGCGGCAAATTCTGTGAGGAAAACGGCAGAACGGGCGCATATACGGCCGGCAGTTTCTATGCGATAGACCGTTATATCAGCTACAAGACCGACTGGGAAAAGGATTATAAAGCGGGCAAGACCATAATAGCCGCAAGATACACCTCCTCAAATGCGATATATCAGATGGCAAAGCTGGAAAAATCCCGATGGGATGAGTACCTTGAGTGGCTTGAGGATTACGAATACGATAAATTCGCAATTCCACGTCCCGAAAGGATTATATTTCTGGATATGCCCGTAGAGGTGTCGCAAAAGCTCCTTTCCGCACGTTACGGCGGAGATGAGGCGAAGAAGGATATTCACGAAAGCAACGTTGCTTTTCTGAAGGCCTGTCGGGAAACGGCACTATACACAGCCGACAAGAAGGGCTGGTATATACTGCCGTGCTCGGACGGTGAAAATCCTTACACTCCCGAAAAGATAAATAAGGAATTATCGGCGCTGATTTACGGCTGATAACAGGCAAAAGCAAGGTAATATAAAGTGTTGGAATTAAAGAAAATTGAACTCAGCGACAAGCAGTGGATAGATCCGCTTCTGAAGCTGTCTGATTTCAGAGGTTGTGAGTATAACTTCACAAACAACTTTGTGTGGAGCGGTGTTTACAACATTACTGTAGGACGTTTTCAGGATTTTTATGTATCAAAGCACGGAAACTGTTTCGTGTTTCCCGCAGGAAAAGGCGATACGGACGCACTGCTTTCAGAACTGAAAAATTACTGTGACAGTACGGGAATACCGTTTGAATTCTGCAGTATGGATATAAAGGACAAGCAGATGCTTGAACAGCGTTATCCCGGTATGTTCACCTTCGATACAAGCGAAGATCTGTACGACTATGTGTATCAGTCGCAGTCGCTTGCAACGCTCGGCGGAAAGAAGCTGCATTCAAAGCGTAATTATATAAACCGTTTCAAACAGCTTAACTGGAGCTTTGAGAATATTACGCCTGACAATATTGACGAATGCAAGCAGATGAGCCTTGAATGGTGCATACGCAATGATTGCGATAAAAGTGAGGATAAATCGGAGGAAATGTGTGCTGTCGGAATAGGACTCGAGCATTTCTTCGACTTAGGTCTTGTCGGCGGTATACTGAGAGTCGATGGCAGGATACAGGCGTTTTCGTACGGCGAACAGCAATGCAGTGATACGTTTGTGACCCACGTTGAAAAAGCGTTTACCGATTATGACGGAGCATATCCGATGATAAACTATATGATGGCAAACAGGTTCTGCAAAGGACTTGAATATATAAACAGGGAAGAGGATATGGGAGAGGAGAATCTCCGCAAGGCGAAGAAGTCTTATCACCCGTGTTTTATGGTTGAGAAGTTCAGTGCGGTTTATAATGCCGGGAAAGGACAATCAGAATGATATATGTATTTTTAGCGGACGGATTTGAAGAAACCGAGGCAATTGCCCCGATTGACATTTTAAAGAGATTCGGAAAAGAGGTAGTTACCGTCGGAATAGGCGGCGGTAAGATTACAGGCGCACACGGAATTACGGTTATTGCCGATATTACCGACAGCGATGTTATTATGACAGATAAGGTCGAGATGATAGTTCTTCCCGGCGGTATGCCCGGAACGCTCAACCTTGAGAAAAGCCCCGTTGTACAGGCGGCTATAAAATTTTGTGCCGATAATAAGAAAGCGATAGGTGCTATCTGTGCCGCTCCGTCTATAATCGGAAAGCTGGGACTTCTGAAAGGCAAAAAGGCAACTTGCTTCCCCGGCTTTGAACAATTCCTTGAGGGTGCAATGTTCACGGGCGACCTTGTAAATATTGATGATAACATAGTTACCGCAAAGGGCGCAGGTGCGGCTGTAGAATTCGGACTGGCACTCGGAGCATTACTCTGCGGTGAAGGAAAAGCAGAAAAGACAGCTAAGTCTTTACAGTGCAGATGAGCGTAAACGAGCAGAAAAAACAACTGAGAAAAGCCTTGCTTCAGAAGCGAAAACTGCTTTGCGACAGTGAAACGGCTGTTAAAAATGCCGCTATAACCGAGAATCTTTTAAGCCTTGAAAAAGTGCGGACGGCGGATACTATACTGCCGTTTGTTTCGACAGACGGCGAGGTGGATACGAGAGAATTTATATCGCAGTGCCTGAAAGCAGGAAAGAATGTCGCTGTGCCGAGATGTATAGACGGCAGTAATATGGAGTTTTGCGTGATACATACATTTGACGATCTTGAAAAAGGTATGTACGGAATTGACGAGCCGAAAAAGAGCTGTGCTGTGATTGATGCCGCCGGTGCAGAAAACAGCGTGCTGATAGTTCCTGCACTCTGCTTTAATGCTAAAGGCTTCAGACTCGGTTACGGCAAAGGCTATTATGACAGATTTATAAACGGTTACAAGGGCTATACTGTCGGAGTATGCTATGAAGAATTTCTGACGGAGGATATACCTGTCGATGATTACGACAGATGCGTTGATATAGTCATTACAGAAAAACGGAAAGGACAAAAATATGGAGAATAATCCTATGGATTTAACTCATAAGGATGAAAATACCGAAAGCACCGAAGAACGCACAATTATGATGGATTCGATAAAAGCGCTTCATACAGGCGAAGTGCGAAACGAAGATTCATCTGATGACAGCGGATACGAAAGCGTTCCGGGCGGTGAAGAATCGCTTTCCGGGGACGGTGAGCCTGCGGAGGACGAGGTAACCGAAGAAGAATATCAGGAATATCTTGCGGCAAAAAAAGAACGCAACAAGAAAATCAAAGCGAAAAACCGCCACAGAAGAACGTTTTCACATATTCTCACAGGCGTTCTGCTGTCAGTTTTTATCATATCAATTTCTGCGTTTCTTGCTACATACATTGTAAAGTCGGCACTTGATTTTACAGGAATCGGAAAAACCTATTGTCAGGCCGAGATACATATAAACGAGGATTCGACAACAGATGAAATCGCTCAGGATCTTGCAAATCTCGGTATTATAAATATGCCGGATGTGTTCAAGCTCTACACCAAAATGTTCGGCAAGGGTGATAAGTTCATAAAGGGTACTTTCACGGTTGACACAACTATGTCGTACAGTGCGCTTATTTCTGAGTTGCAGACAGTGTCTACTGTAAATCAGACGGTTTCAATACAGATAACCGAAGGTATGACTATTGATGAGATTGCTCAGATGATGGAGGATAACCGTGTCTGCCGTGCCGAAGATTTCATGGAGCAGTGCAAGACGCTCGGAGATACTTATAAATTCCAGAAACGTCTTGAGAATAAAAAGCTGAAATATTATCAGATGGAAGGATATATATTCCCCGATACATACGAGTTCTATATTCTTCCTGCCCTTGAGGACAATAAGGAGCTTGATACAAGCGAGTATGCCGCAGATGCTCTTGACATTATATATCAGAACTTCAATAACAAGCTGACGGCACGTTACTATAACCGTATGAGCGAGCTTGGGCTTACGCTTGACGAAACCATAACGCTTGCTTCGATAGCACAGCGTGAGGCGGATACTACGACCAATATGGGCAATGTTGCATCGGTATTCTTCAACCGTATGGCTGATGCGGAAGCATTCCCGCATCTTGAATCGGACGTTACCGTACATTATGTTGATGAGCATATAAAGCCGCATCTCACTACATCGCAGTACGATCAGAAAATGTTTGACGCATATAACACCTATAAGTGTGACGGTATACCGATAGGACCTATCTGCAACCCGGGACTTGACGCTATAAAGGCAGTGCTTTATGCGCCTGAAACAAGCTATTACTACTTCTGTGCAGACCCTGACACAACAGAAATGTATTTTGCAGAAACTATTTCGGAGCATGAGGAGAATCTCCGCAAGTGCGGACTGGATCATGCGATAGCCGAATAATCAAACAATCAATATTCCGCCGCAGAGCTTTCTGCGGCGGAATGTCATAATAAGGTAAAAGAAAGGTTAAATTTATGTTAGAGCTTTTATCGCCTGCGGGTGATCTTGAATGTCTTATGTCAGCCGTTGATTACGGTTGTGACGCTGTATATCTCGGAAGTACAATGTTCGGTATGAGAGCAGGTGCGGCAAAATTCGATCCCGAAACGTTGAGGAAGGGTGTTGAATACGCTCACGCAAAGGGTGCAAGAGTATATCTTACCTGCAATACCGTTCCGTCAAACGATGAGATAGAACTGCTCCCCGAATTTATAAAAACCGCATACGACTGCGGAATAGATGCCGCAATAGTAAGCGACATCGGCTGTATTGCTCTGATAAAGCGTACCGTTCCAGATCTTGAAATTCACGTTTCTACACAGGCGGGAGTAGTGAACTATGTAACAGCAAACGAGCTGTACAAGATGGGCGCAAAGAGAGTAGTGCTTGCCCGAGAGGTAGATATTGAAAATATAAAGCGTATAAGGGATAACATACCTGAGGATATGGATATTGAAGTGTTCGTTCACGGGGCAATGTGCGTTTCATTTTCAGGAAGATGTCTGCTTTCCGCTTTTATGACAGGCAGAAATGCCAACAAGGGCGAATGTGCTCAGCCTTGTCGCTGGAAATATCACTTAGTTGAAGAAAAACGCCCCGGCGACTACTATGAGCTGTCGGAGGGCGATGGTGGCTCTTATATCCTTAACGCTAAGGATATGTGTATGATAGAGCATCTTAAAGAGCTTAAGGATGCAGGCGTTACCAGCTTCAAGATTGAAGGCAGAGCGAAATCCGCATATTATACGGCAACGGTAACGAATGCCTACAGAGCTGCGCTTGATGCAGTGAAAAACGGTGAACCGATTCCGAAGTGGGCGGTTGATGAAGTTTATAAGGTAAGTCACAGACAGTATTGCACCGGCTTTTATTTTAACAAGGATGACGCAAACCAGTATTACGAGAACAGCGGCTACATCCGTGAGTGCGACTTTGTCGGCGTAATTGACAGCTGTGAGAACGGCAGGGTGAATATCACGCAGAGAAACTATTTTACCGTTCACGATGACCTTGAAGTGCTGTCGCCCGGAAAGACACCTGTAAAGCTGGATATTCCTTATCTGATAAATTCAAAGGGCGAGCAGACAGAGATAGCAAACCGTGCGACAGAAAAGATGTACTTTGACTATCCCGTTTCTTTCCCTCCTCATTCGATAATAAGAAAACCGTTGAGCAAAAAGTAAACTACGGAGGTAACCATCATGCTGAAAGCTCCGCAAAACCTGTTCGCTACCGCTTATGACGGATCGGTGCGATCCGACTGGCAGACGGTAGAGGGCGCAGACGGCTATATATTGCAGTTCTATAATGCAGATGAACCGGAAAAGTGCATTAAAACACGCTATGCGCAGAATAATTCAAAGCTGATACTTGGGTTTCGCAACGGCAGAAAGTATGTTGTACGGGTAAAAGCGTTCAGCTATCGTGACGGGAAAGAGGTATACGGTGAACTGTCACAGCCGGCAGAATTTACACCGATGTGCCATCACCTTAAAGCTCAGAATGTAATCACGATGAACAAGGGCGAAACGTCACAGATAGTATGGGAATGCAGAAATAAAGTGCCTGCCGTTACTTTTGAATGCGATGACAGCGATGTGGCGACCGTAACAAAGGGCGGACAGGTTACCGCTGTTTCGGACGGCGCGGCTGAGATAAAGCTGACGGCTGATGACGGTCAGACTTTTACTGTTAAGATAGTTGTCGGCAGGGATATGTCACGCTATCCGGCTACGGCAAGGATCATGCTCTGCGGCGATATAATGTGTTCGCTTGAGCATCAGCGGAAAGCCGCTTTGCGTTCGCTTGATTTTACAGACGCATTCGGAACGCTTAAAGAAACGGTCAGTTCAGCCGATTATTCTGTAGCGGTGCTTGAGACGACCTGCTTTGACGGAGCACCGTTTGAATATGAAAAGATACGCACAGACAGCGGAAGCCCCAATTGCAATTCTCCGTCCACCTTCATAGACGCAGTGAAAAACTGCGGATTCAATGCACTGGTAACCGCTAATAATCATAACTGTGATACAGGGCTTGAAGGGCTTCACGCTACCGTACAACGTATCAGAAACAGCGGTATGGCAAATATCGGTACGCTTGACGATGAAACTCATATTACCGATATAAACGGCATAAAGGTCGGATTTGTCGCAGTAAATTCAATATCAAACGGGCTTGAGAAAAATATACCGCCCGAAATTATCGGAAAATATGAGCCTGAGCATTTCAGACAGCTTGTTGAAACGCTTAAAAATGAAGGCGCAGAATATATAATCGCATATCAGCACTGGGGCGTTATGAATTCCGTTACGGTTCGAAATTCTCAGATAAAGACGGCTGAATATATGGCGCAGTGCGGTGTGGATCTTATTATCGGTTCTCATCCGCACGTTATGCAGAGGGTCGGTAAAATACACACATCCGCCGGCAGAGATGTGACGTGCTTCTATTCTTTAGGCAATCTTTTGTCATCTATGAAAGAGCTTCGTGAAAACCGTGAGAGTGTAATTGTAAATCTGATTCTCACAAGGACCGAAAGCGGAGTAAAGTCTGATATATCGTGCATTCCGACGCTTTGCAAGGATACCTCCGACGGATATACGGTAAGCGTTCTTGACGGGTCGCTGACACAAACAGAACAGATTTCCGAAAATCGCATAAGAGATATACTCGGCAAGGAGGGCGTTATACGAAAATACCCTAAATTCTTGCTGCAAGGCTCAGCCGTGCTGAGAAATATTTTCCGTGACAGCGGTTTTTCTTATGATGATACTGCTCTTATTCTGTCGCCGTTATCGCTTGTAAGTAAAAAAAGCAATCTTTCGGGAAAATCCGGCAGCCAAAGAAATAAAATTGATATAAATAAAAATTTCAAATCGTTTTTAGACGGTTCAGACAGCGATTATATCGTAATCGACCTTTATACTGCGGCGGCTGTTTCGTGCTACAAGTACGGCGACAGCTTCTATACGGCATCAGGCAGTTTTATTTCTTCCGATTTTTACAATTCCAATAAAGACAGGCTTGAAAAAATTTCTCCGCCTTTTGACGAAAAAACAGTAAAATCTGCACTTAAAGAATATGCGAAAATTGTCTTGTCAAAATATGATAAGGACAAAATCGTATTAGTGCGGTTAAAATTCAGCAATATCTGCGTAAAAGAAAATCAGCTAAGAAACGGTAAAAACAGAAATGCGCTGAATAAGCGGTTGAGGCAGTATGAGGATTATCTGATTTCTCTTTTACAGCCGGTGGTTATTGATGTTTCCGGCAATTATTTTATGGCGTCAAAAAGTGACAATATGATGTCCTTTGAGCCGCTTTTCTATGACGATGTAAGAATCAAGCTGAACTCAGCGGTTAAACGTATCCGCAAGGATACATATTTTTCTGCACCGGAAATAAGGCTGCAGCTTATGCGTGTCATAAAATATTATGATAATATGACAGCAAGAGCCTATCAACCTGAACTGCTTGACAGGAATTATGTATCGGACAGAATGGCAGAGCTTACGTCAAAACAGTTTGTCGCTGAGAATTTCGAGTATTTTGTATATCTGCGTGAAAATGAGATCCGTACCTATGATGACGCAAAAATCCTGCTTTCTGCTAAAGCCGGTGCAGAAAGGCTTATTTCGGCAATAAAAGCTGCTGAGTGTATTGACGGCGACCTTGGCAATTGCAGTTACGATGATATAAGGATCGTTTTCGATGAGAACTTCCTTATGAAAAAACAATTATCCCGTAAACTTTCTGAGGTTTACAAATATACTGTTCCCGATAACTGCGAACATATTTTCCTTATCAGAAACGACCGCAAATTGCTTGAAGACTACGAAGCACGGCACAAACCTGTATTTGTTGACATCTGGGGCAGCTGTATTTCCCGTGAATCCGTTAACCGTAATTCCTCAGGTATCTATGTCGATAAGTACATTTTCAAGCAGCCGTTTTTGCTTGCAGACGAGCCTGAAATACCTTTTGATAACGATTTGAAGGCTGATAAATTCTGCGGCAGTAAGTGGCGAAGACGCACTGTCAAAGAGGCGTTTTTGCACGAAGGAAAACGCATTCTATCTGACAGTAATGCCGAATGGCTGATTGTTGATATGTACGACCTTATCTGCAATATGCGTAAGTACGGCGATTCGCTTTTCGAGGTGGATGATTTCATACTTCGCACCGCTTTTTACAAGTCGATTTCCGATAAATGCGAAAGCACATATTTATTTAAAGAAAGAAGCCGTGAATATCTCGAAAGAGCGCTTGAAAACTTCTGCGAATTTGTCATTGAGCGCTATGGAAAAAACATTATTTTAATTAAAGCCGATCTTAAAGACCGTTATATTTCGCTTGACAATCGGTTAGAAATGTTATCCGACAGCGATAATACGTTCAAAACCAAAAAAGCATTTATAAACGGTTTCGAAGAAGAATTCGCACGTCTTACCGATTGCTGTATAATTGATATTTCTAAAAGGTTTTATGCCGATGACCGCTTTGCACTTGGCGGTGCGCATATCGTCCATTATGAAGATGAGTTCTACAGTCAATGCTGTAAGCATATAACAGCTTTCCTCGGCGGTGACGACAGCCGCTATACCGATAAGGTCGATGAGGAGTATATTGCTCTGAGAGATATGAAAATTAGATAAAGATTAGCTATCCCCATACAGTTTAATGCTGTATGGGGATAGTTTTGTATATATGTCCGTTTTATCGGACAGGAGATGTGGTAAAATTTATAATGGTAAGGTGAATGCACTTTTACACAACTACACAACGAGAGCCGCACAGACTTTCGACTGTGCGGCTCAGGTTGGTGCCGAACCTATTAATAACACGGAACTAATTTCAATCCACCGATGTTATCACCGGACTTTTATATTATATAGTTTAAGCGAAAAAAATGCAAGATGATATTAACCTAAGCAATGGATTTTTGGTTATGCATAAGAAATATTGTTTGCAATTGTTGATTTTTACGCTTGACATCAGTATTTAATTACACATAACTAGAAAGTGATTTCAATAAATTCGACAAAATCTTTCAATGATTGGCAAAGAAATTACTTTTTCTTACAGAAAAGCATTGAAATTTACATTTGCTGATAGTATACTGAATTTAGTGATATAATTTGATTGAGGATTATTATGGATCATATTTCACATGTTAAAAATACAGGCGGCTTAGATAATGAAAGTGTTACCGAAGAAACAGTCAGCGAGCATTGTAATAAAACTGCTTTGTTGGCTCGTAGTTATTCAGCCCTGTTCAATATGGAAAGTACAGTTTTCGTTTCTGCTTTATTACATGACTTAGGAAAGTTAAATTACGATTTTGACGGATATATAAAGCACAAGAACGGCATTAAAAGAGGCGAAATCGATCACAGCTATGCGGGAGCAAAATTTCTTTTGGAACTGGTTTCAAACGATGATGATAAATATAAAAAAGAAGTCGCAAGATTAATTGCGAGAATCATCATTTCTCATCACGGACTGAATGATTGGTATACACGGAACAATGATGATTATTTTGATTACAGATGCAGTAAAAATGAACGTTATGACGAAATCAAGAGCAACATAAGCGAACTTATCTCTGATAGCGAACTTGATGAGTTACTTAATAAAGCGGCTGATGAATATCGCAGAATTTTTGAAAAGATGAAAGAAATCTGCTGTGTCAAAGACAGAAAACAATATTTCACAACATTAGCTTTTTATCACGGATTGTTGGAAAGACTGACCGAGTCCTGCCTTATTGACGCTGACAGGACGGCGACAGCAGAATTTATGGAAGGTGTTGAAATTACAGAACCGTCTGAAGATGAAATACAACGTAATTGGCTTGATATGAAACAGCGTTTGGATAACAAGCTGAGTAAATTTTCCGGAAGCGACAGTTTAATATCAAAACTGCGAATGAACATTTCGGACAGATGCTGTGCATTTGCCAAAAATGATGTAGGTATAGCTCAGCTTATTGTTCCTACAGGTGGCGGCAAAACGCTTTCGGCATTGCGTTTTGCGATTGAATATGCTGTTGAGCATAAAAAGGAACGCATTTTTTACATTTCTCCGTTTATGTCTATACTTGAGCAGAATGGCGATGTGATCCGTGAGATAGCGGGAGATGATAACTACCTTGAGCATTACTCCGATATGTATAGCAAGATTATCGATAATAAGCATAAGAATAATGATGAGGTTGCCGACGAGCTTGAGGACTATGAGCTGCGTTGCAGGCATTGGGATAAACAGGTTATTTGCACTACTATGGTGCAGTTCTTTGATACATTATTCTCGTCCAGGACCGAAGCTCTGAGAAGAATGCACAGATTTACTGATTCGGTAATCATAATTGATGAAGTGCAATCAATACCGATAAGGTGCGTATATTTGTTTAATCTTGCTATGAATTTTCTTTCCGAATTTATGGGATGCACGATAGTGTTATGTTCCGCAACACAACCTACATTTGAACAGTGCAAGTATCCTATAATACTTGACAAAGATAGCTCGATGACAGGGGATTATACAAAGGATTTTGAAGATTTTAAAAGAACTGAAGTTGTATCGTTGCTGAATAATCAGGGAAATACTTATGAAGAAGCTGCGGTAATATGTATGGACAAGTACCGTGAGAACGGGAATCTTCTGTTTGTAGTCAACACTAAAACTGCGGCGGCAGAAATATTCAGGAACGTGACGCAACTTAATGACGAAGAAGAAATCAAGGCGAAAGTGGTTCACCTCAGCACAAATATGTGTCCGGCACACAGACGCAAGGCAATTGATGATATACGCCGTATGCTTGATAATAATGAACGTGTGATATGCATAACGACACAGCTTATAGAGGCAGGGGTCGATATCAGCTTTAAATGCGTAATACGTTCAAGTGCAGGTCTTGATAACATAGCTCAGGCGGCAGGAAGATGTAACAGAAACGGTGAAGATGATCGCAGGAATGTATATATAATCAAACTGAAGGATGAATATATCGAAAAGCTCGGAAAACTTAAAGAGGCACAGCGCCAATGCGGTTTGATAGTACGAAAATACGGATGTGAGCAACTGTTGTCGGTTGATATTATGAAAAGATATTTTCGTGATTACTATGAAGATTGTGCCTGTGACAGTAAAGGTGATATGCTTGAATATCAAATCAGAAATTCAAATTACAGCCTTCTTGATCTGCTGTCTTGCAATATAATTTTCAGTAACGATAAAGGAAATTGGAAGTCAAGGCAGGCGTTCAAAACAGCGGGCGATAACTTCAGAATGATAGATAATAACACTATTGATATAATAGTGCCGTATAATGAAGAGGCGAGCAGAATAATCGAAGCTCTTAACGGTGAAACAACTATATCGCAGGCTCTTGAGCTTCAGCATAAAGCACAGCAGTACATTGTAAATGTATACGATTATACATTTAAAAAGCTTGCTGAAAACGATGCTTTAAACGAGATTAAGGTAAGGCGGGATGAAAAAGTGTACATCTATGCGCTGAAAAAAGAGTTTTACAATAACGCTACAGGGCTAAGTACAGAGGGCAAACCTCAGGAAGCAATGTTCGTCTGAGTTTACCGCAAATATCGGATATATACAACACGATATGTGACCTGTCTGTTAGAACAGGTTGACATAAATATCAAAATGCAAAATACGGGTAAAAGCGAAAGCACAAGCCCGAAAATAAAGGAGGTAAGAATTTTGAGCAAAACCGAACACGATAATATTGTCGAGTTCAAGGTGAGCGGAGATTTCGCACTGTTTGCAGACGTGCTGACACGTCCGGGCGGAGAAAAATTCAGTTATCCCATACCGACTTATGAGGCGCTGAAAGGCATACTCATGAGCATATACTGGAAGCCGACTATCATATGGGTGATAGACGAGTGCAGGGTGATGAATAAGATCTCTATGGAACGTAAGGGCATCCGTCCGATAAAATACGGCGGAGGCAACGACCTTTCGTATTACACCTATCTTAAAGATGTGGAGTACAGGGTAAGAGCTCACTTTGAATGGAATGACAACCGTCCCGAGCTTGAAAAAGACCGGAACGAAAACAAGCATCATAACATTGCAAAACGCATGATACAGCGTGGCGGAAGGCGTGATATTTTCCTCGGTACAAGAGAATGTATGGGGTATGTCGAGCCTTGCAGCTATGATGAAGGTGTAAGCTATTATCAGGGTACTGAAATTCCATATGGCTTTATGTATCATGGCATTACTTATGCAGACGAAGCTGAGAGGGAAGAAGACAAGGGCAAACTTACCGTCAGATTCTGGCGGCCTGTCATGAAAGACGGGGTTATAAAGTTTGATCATCCGAACGATATTCCCGAATCTCAGAAAAGGCATATCCGTGATATGAAAATAAAGCCGTTTGGTAAAGATCTTGATAATTTCAGCGGACTTGAAGAATTCGACTTTATAGGCGGGGGTGATAATATTGAGCTGGACTGATGAATTGATGAGAGCATATGACATTCTGAATTCAACGAATGACCGGAATTTACTTCCGCTTTGTCATTCGACGCAGAATGCACAAATTACAATAGATATCAATTCAGATGGCACTATACCGTCAATAGGATTCGCAGAAAAAGTCGAAAAAGAAGATGCTGTTACAATAATTCCCGTAACAGAGGATTCATCGTCCAGAGGAGCAGGTATCAATCCCCATCCGCTTGCAGATAAACTGATATATATTGCAGGCGATTATCCTGAGTATGCAGACGTCAAAAAAAGCGACAACAGCGATTATTATAATGCGTATATCGAAAATCTGAAAAAATGGTGTGAGTCAGGCTCTGCACCGCAGGAAGTAAAGGCTGTATACACTTATCTTTCCAAAGGCACTATAATTGCTGATCTGATTGACGCAGGGATATTCACTTTGAATGAAAAAGGCAAATTATCCGATGAAAAGATAGCCAATACCGATCCTGCAGATTGCTTTGTGAGATTCAGCGTTGACGGAAAAAAGCTATGGAAAGACGAGAGCTTGTATCAGGCGTATATAGCGTATGTCTGCGGCGATTGTGCAACTTCGGATATTTGCTATGCTACAGGCGAACACGGCGGTATAACATATAAGCATCCGTCTAAAATACGAAATACCGGCGATAAGGCAAAGCTGTTTTCCACAAACGATGAAAGCGGTTTTTCATATAGAGGAAGATTTGCGGATAAAACTCAGGCTACCGCAATCAGCTTTGACTACTCGCAGAAGTTACACAATGCGCTTAAATGCCTGATAAAAAAGCAAGGCTATATTGTAGACGGTCTGTGCATTCTGGTATGGGAAAATAATCTTGAAGAAATTCAAAAGCCTTTTGAGGGATGCAGCTTTGATGACGATGAAGATGGCTATATTCCTGAAAGCAACACCGGCGAAATAAACAAAACGCTTACGATAGCTTCTATTACGGGTACCAAAAACAAATACAAAAGCGATTCTAAAACTCTTTTGATTATGTTCGACAGTGCTACAACGGGAAGACTTTCAATGACGGAATATGCTGAGGTTGCAACCTCGGATTATCTTTCTAACCTTGAAAAATGGCATAGAGATACCTCGTGGATATGCTATGGTAAACGCCGTTCTTTTTCTGTATACGAAATTGCCGCCTGTGCTTATGGCAATGAAGAAGGAAGTGTGCTTAAGCCGGGCGAAAAAACAAAAAAAGATGTTTATCAGCGACTTATTCCGTATATCGTATGCGGCGGAAGAATACCGCAGGATATAGTAAACCAACTGTTCATCAGAGCTTGCAGATACAATGCCTTTGATAATAAAAGCAACAACTGGCAAAGAGTTGTTAACTGTGCCTGCGGTATGATACGAAAAAGAATTATCGAAACAAAAGGAGAGTGTACAATGTCACTTGAAAAAGAATGCTGCGACAGAGATTATCTGTACGGCAGACTGCTTGCAGTAGCAGATTATGCGGAAGGTTCAACGTATGACGATAACGAAAACCGACCGACTAACGCAAAGCGCTTGATTGAGGCATTTTCAAATCACCCGTGCGAAATATGGAAGGTGCTTTATCTGAGTCTCAGACCGTATCTCAACAGAATGAATATCGGTAAGAGAAGTTATTTTGAGCGTATGATAAATCAGATCACAGCGATGTTCCCGCTGGATACCTACAACGATAATTCACCGTTGTCTTCGGAATTTCTGCACGCATACAGCTGTCAGATGAATGATTTTTTCACAAAGAAAACAGACGATAACAAGGAGGAAGAATAATTATGAGCACATTAGCAAACAAGGTTGATTTTGAGGTTATTATCTCAGCAACGGACGCAAATCCCAACGGCGATCCTTTAAGCGGTAACCGCCCCAGAATAAATTCAAAGGGTCTGGGTGAGATTTCAGATGTCTGCATCAAGCGTAAGATACGCAACAGACTTCAGGATATGGGCGAAAGAATATTCGTACAGAGCGATGACAAGTGTGATGACGGATGCGACAGCTTAAGAGCAAGAGCGGATTCTTGTGGTGAACTCAAAAAAGCATCTTCAGGCAAGAATACCAACAAGGATGAATACGCAAGGATCGCTTGTGAACAGTGGATAGATGTCCGCAGCTTTGGGCAGGTGTTCGCTTATAAAGATGGCGTTTCAGTAGGTGTAAGAGGTCCGGTATCAATCAGCATCGCAAAGAGCGTATCTCCTATTGAAATAATCAGTATGCAGATAACAAAGAGCGTAAACGGAGAGAGCGGTAAGAACGGTAAAGCTTCTGATACTATGGGTACAAAAAACCGTGTTGGTTTTGGTCTGTATGTATTCAAGGGCAGTATCAATTGCCAGCTTGCTGAAAAAACAGGCTTCAGCGACGAAGATGCGGAAAAGATAAAAAAGGCACTTGTAACGCTGTTCGAAAACGATTGTTCTTCCGCACGTCCCGAAGGAAGCATGCAGGTGTGCAGAGTTTACTGGTGGAAGCATGACGGTAAAACACCTAAGGTATCTTCTGCAAAGATACATAATGCTGTTCATATAAAGGAAAAGGCTGAGCTTAACGGAAAGGAACCTAATTCTGTAGAAGATTATGATATTGTTCTCAACAATCCCGAGGGTGCAGTACAGCCTGAGATAATTGACAATATTTAATGAGCTACAGCGAAGATGAATATCTGATGATTTTATTGATGGAAAATGTCCGAAATGTGATATTTAGCTTCAAAATAAAGATAATCATTGTATAAATTTGCTGTCGCCCTCTTCACGAGGGCGTGGATTGAAATTTCTACCGTGCCTACAGCATCGCAGAAACATACGTCGCCCTCTTCACGAGGGCGTGGATTGAAATTGACTTCTGCCTGTATCTTTGCCACATACTCCCCGTCGCCCTCTTCACGAGGGTGTGGATTGAAATAAATGTGCGCTTGCTGTTTGTGCTGCGTCTGTGTGTCGCCCTCTTCACGAGGGCGTGGATTGAAATTGACTTCTGCCTGTATCTTTGCCACATACTCCCCGTCGCCCTCTTCACGAGGGTGTGGATTGAAATAAATGTGCGCTTGCTGTTTGTGCTGCGTCTGTGTGTCGCCCTCTTCACGAGGGCGTGGATTGAAATTAATATCGGCGCAAGCAGTTACTGCAAGCGTGCGTCGCCCTCTTCACGAGGGCGTGGATTGAAATTGACTTCTGCCTGTATCTTTGCCACATACTCCCCGTCGCCCTCTTCACGAGGGCGTGGATTGAAATATTATAACCTATGGTTGTTGAAATTGCTATAAAGTCGCCCTCTTCACGAGGGCGTGGATTGAAATAGCAAATACAAAGCCAAAGCGGAAAAACATTGAAGTCGCCCTCTTCACGAGGGCGTGGATTGAAATCGCAACAAAGAGTGGGAGTACAAAGGCAGTAGCGGTCGCCCTCTTCACGAGGGCGTGGATTGAAATTACTTTCCCGGTGCTGACATCAAATGCACTATGACGTCGCCCGCTTCACGAGGGCGTGGATTGAAATGTGACCTCACGAAAATGGTCAGATCGTGTGCGTATGTCGCCCTCTTCACGAGGGCGTGGATTGAAATTTACTACAATTGGCAGTAGTGGAGCAGTGTTTGGTCGCCCTCTTCACGAGGGCGTGGATTGAAATGGTCACGGCTGACAGCTACTACAACAAAGAGAAAGTCGGGCTCTTAATCTACATGATGCTTGCTCACCACGGTACACAGGAATGGTGTACAGTATCTTGTCTGGCGATTTCCGAAGCATTTCTTTGCGCTACATTGACAATTTCGATGCGAAAATGTATATGTGTGAAGAGAATTACGAGAAGTTAGAACCAGGGAAAATCACGGAAAAGAAGCCTTTTGGCCTTGATAACCGTATTTATAAGTCCAATTACGAAAATAACCTTGAACCCATTGGATTCAAGGTTAAAGCGGAAGTTCTGATTTGAACTTCCGCTTTTGGTTTTATATTAAGTTAATCTCTGTCAGTCGGTCATACGATAACGCTTCCCAATGTGCGAGCGTATTTCTCGCATCACGCATTTTTTTCAGCATTTCAAACTCCGGTAAGTCGATGATTTTTTGTGAACGGCAGATAAAGTACAGTTGTCCGATCTCCAAGTCAGTAGCCTTGTCAACAACATCATTGTTTGAGCTTTTGATTGGAAGAAAGCGTGAGATCTTGCTTTCGTACTTCCTGATGAGGTCAGCTCGGAAATTTTCAATCTTTGGAAATACAAGTTTTATCTGAGCTTCCCATACAGCCATTCTCACTCGTTCTTTAAGATTAGTGACCTTTACCTCGTTTTCTTCAAAGACCTTTGCTGAAACATTGTAAGGATTCTGTATCAGGTTTGTTCTTCTCGATGCGAGCATTGCTGCAAGCTCCACGTTGTTGTGTGCTATGTTGCTTGCGACTTCACATAAGTACATCTTTTCAGCTCTGCTGCATTTAAGGTCAGAAACCAATGTAAGACAAAGCATCATGCAGTCGTAGTCAGTTACATAATCGTTATACCTGAAAGTTGTCAGATGTTTTGAGCCCGGTACGTTCATACCATCTAAGATAATAATGAACACACCATGTTCATGTACATCTTCACAGTTTTCAAGGTACTCGACAACAGAAGATGCCCATTTGGAAGCATCATCCGGCTTTATGTCCGTAAGACAAACATAACGTTTGTTCAGCGGAGTCACTTTATTCTGTCCAAGAAACCTTTCGGGACTGCCGTGTGTTGTTGGCCAATACTTCTTTTGCTCCTCTTTACTACAATAGCGTTTCATAAGATAAGAACCTGGATCTTCTGCCTTTGAAACATCAAGTACATCAAATGTCCTGTTGTCATTAGCATCTGCGAGCTTTTGCTCAAGAGTTTCCGTCATAATATCCAGCCACGGAATATCTGTATCAAATAGGAGCAGTACGGACTTGTCATCAGCCAGCGTGTCTTTCAGATCATCAAGAAATCTTGCGGAGTTGACAAGCCTGCGCCACCAGAGTTCACCTGTCATACTGTTACAGCCTCCTCAAAGTATTCGCTGATGCTCTTTTCTACCTGTTCCTGATTGCCGAGATACTTGCGGAAACCGTCCGTTGCAAAGCGGTAATTTCCTTCCATAACCGTGATAACATTCAGATCACACATTTCATTAAGTATTTCAGACAGCTGTTCAGGTTTCAGAATAGTAACACGGTTGATGCGGTATTCCTCAGCAATTTTCAGAAGATCAGCTTCGGTGTAGCCCTTATCGTTCGGCTCTGCATAGTACAGATACGCTATGATAAGTGCTATGATATGGTAGTTGCTGTGTCCCTCTTCCTCTGTGAACAGCGTAGCTTCAAACTTCTGATCTACAAGCTCTGTGAAAGCCTTGTCTGAAAGAACCTTCTTGTAGTGGCTCTCCGTTACTTCATATGTCGGAGTGGAGGATTCGTTATATCCTGCGTAATCTTCGTTCTTCATAGCTTCCAGGAGCTTCTGGCAATAGAACTGTATCAGACCGGGATAATTGTATGTAGAAGCAAGAATGCTGTCAATGATCTTCTGATTGAATTTGAAACCGAGATAAGCAAGTATGCTGGTCAGGAGCTTTGTGGCTTCTTCACGGCGGAACTGCTTTATAGTGATCGGTGTCAGGTGTATCAGATTTGAATTCATGTGCATTGACTTTCTGTTATAACGGCTGAGATTATGCAGACCTGCCATAACCAGCTTGAATCTGTCGGAAGGCAGATTTTTCAGTGCTGTGATCGGCTGATCTTCTGTTTCACCGCTTGTTGCGATAAAGGTGTCGGCTTCGTCCAACATAAGGAGCAGGTAGTTGATACGCTTTTTAGGATCATCGCTCATCAAGCGTCTTTGGATATGTCCTGCAAGTTCGTTCCAAGTTTCACACTTGCAGTCTGCGTCAAGAATATCTTCAAGTATCAGTTTATCGCAGACCACTTTGAGAGCATCTGCCGCTGTCATATCCTTGATCTCGATCCAAACGGCTCTGTCTCCGTTAGCGTTTCTGTCAATGTTCTTTCTTGCCATTTTCAGCAGAGCGCTCTTTCCGAGCTGTCTGCCGCCGTATACGAGGTTTGCACCATCGGGAGATTCGATAGAGGTGAGTTCGGTCTCTCTGCCAGTGAACAGCTCAGGCGGCATATCCTGTCTTGATGCTTCTACAAACGGCTGATAGTAAGCAAACGGCAGTGTGACAGCCAGAAGCCTTCTCAGAACAGTATTTTCGGCATAATGCTTTGCCAGATAGAAAAGAATAACACGGTCAATAACAATGAATGTTTTGGAGAACGACTTTTCTTCTTTTATCTTTCTTGCAAGCCTTCTGCGTTCCTCGATGTTCAGTGCGAAGTCCAACAGAACAAGAGTGTGCTTAGCCGTTGAATTTGCCGATCTGAACTTGTCCATAAGTGCATCGCAGTTGTATGTTCCATAAAGGCAAAGCACACGGAAGCCCTCAGTTTCGCTCTTTGAGCCAAAGGCAGGAATGTGATGGACATAGTTTACCTTGCCGATCTGCTTTCGGCAGAATACATGATATGCTTCAAAATCTATGCTTTCATCGGGATCAATAGAAACGGGCTTGAATCCCAGCTTAGTCAGGAGGTTTGACAGCAGTTCCGTATTTGCCGGGCCTCCTCTCGGGATCCAGTTTTTGAGCAGATTTGCACCGCCCTTAGTCTCTTTACGGGCGTTGTTTGTCAGAACTTGCAGAGCCTTTTCAAGATCCTTTTTGCCCGAATACTCATAAATAGTATCAGCTATGTTACGGCCTGCACCGCGCACAGCACGGGAGTTGGTGGCATATTCGTCTATAAATTCCTTAAAATAGCCGAAAGGCTCGTCTGAGTAGTCAGATATAGCGTTTACATCACCACGAAGGATACAGCCCATGATGAATTCAGCCGATGAGAAATTCTGATCGTTTATCTTCGCTTCTATCATTTCCTTGCTGAATACACCAAAGTTGTAGTTAGGATTGCTTGCAATATCATCAAGCTGGCGCATAAGCTGTTCGCCCTTCTTTTCGGCCTTGACGGATATATCATGCCTCAGCACTTCAAGAAGTCTGACATAGAAGCCGTAATCTCCTGTTATCTTGCTGATACGGTACCAGTCATCGGCTATTGACCAAATCTTATCCTTTTCACCGTTGATATTGGAGATTGTACCATAGCTTTCACAAAGTTCAAGCTCAGCATAGAAGTCCTGGCTCTTGGTCTCAAAGCGTTGTCTTGCCTGCTTGAGACAATCGTTGTACTGTGCCAGATCCTTATGCTCGGTGATCTCCTTAATGTCCATATCATCTCCGTAAGCTTTGATAAGACGTGCAGTACGGAAATTATGCTTGGATTCATCGTTGCTGAGTATTTCTGTGAAACGCTCATGGAGTTCAGGGTGAGACTTTGAAGCGTGTCTTTCAATTCGTGAAAGTATGTTGAATCCGGGGACACCGCAGAATGTAGACTGCATTTCCGGGAGATAGCTGTCATTCAGCAGTACGTCTTCACCTTTGAGGAAGTCGATGAAGAAATAGCGCCTTGACTTATTGTTGTATGTACCGTTCATCTTAGCCAGTATTTCCTCAGCGGCTCTGCGTATGCTTTCTGTACCCCAATCAAAACCGTTATTCAATATAGAATTGCAGGAAGCGATTATGTCATTCAGCTCGCTGATCACTTTTGGTGCAAGTTTATCATAGTGAGAAGAAACATAATTATTATCATTACTACTCGAATGTTCAGCAACAGAAAGCCAGTCACAGATACATAACAGTATGCGGCGTATTGTGATAACAACGTTGTTGCGCTTGCTACCCTTGATCTTGTCATGAGGCCTTGAAATGTGTCTGCCTTCATCAAGGATAACGTCCCTTGCCTTATCCCAATATCCGTCGATGAATTTATCCATTTTTTTAATATCAATGTTATCAATCAATGCTGTCTTTCCTGAACGGATAAACAAATCAGTGATCGCTTTTTTTGCATACTGATACTTATTAATATCATTTTCGGCAACGATATTCAGGCAGGTTCTGAGTTCACTGTCATCGTTAGAGAACATAAATTCACGAAGTCTGCGGACTTGTCCCTGACTTTCAAATACATCGTTGCGCATATCTACGGATTCACAGCAAGCCTGTGCTTCTGCAATAATAGCTTCAAGTACATGAGTGCTGGTTTTATAGCCTGCAAATGAATCCATACCATAGCCGGTGTTTTCACGAAAAGATACAAGATCATTTATCAGCGGAAGCAGTGCAGGATACTGTTCCAGACCATAGTCCTCTATAACAACTGCAAAGTCACCGATGCTATAGTCGGGAATAGACGGTGTGTTGAAAAGTGCATACAGAGCAGAAGCTGCAAACATGGAATGTGCCGTATACGGTAAATACTTCTGCACTTCTTCATAAACAGATAGTATCTCTGTGCTGAGATACTCCGTATCCATGAGTGGACTGTTAAAAGCGTAAGCAGCTGCTGTATCTATCGCCTTGATTGTCTGTCCGACATAGACAGTCTCTCCGTTTTCATCTGCTCTTGTTTTCTTAGATGATGCAGAAACTGCCGATGCACCGTTAAGATAAGCGAGGAGACAGTAAAGGTGGTCTGCGTCAAAGCTGAAAGCCGTTGAGATAACTGTCGTATCGTCCAGATCGAGTACATCGAAACCGTCAGCATCTTTATATTCCTCATAAGCTGTCTGGAGCGATTCCTCCGGCTCAGAAACAGCTTCGTTTATCATATCATCTTCATCGTCAAAGCTGTCTTCGTCGGTTTCGTCGTTGTTTTCGGCAGCAGATTCAGCTTTCTTGTCTTCAAGTTTCTTCACCAAAGCCTGTCTGCGTTCACTTTCGGCACACAGACCGGCATATTTTTCTGCATTTTCATAATCTTCTGCTTCAAAATACAGTTCGGCAAGTTCGGTATATGCAAGAGTGTCTCTCTGAGCATAACGCTCTTTAATTTTATTGCGTTTTACAATATCAAGCCAGTCAAGCATTTCGCTGATAGCTGAACGGTAGTTTTTCATAAGCCTGTAGCAGCGTTCTTTTCCTATGGTATAATGAAGTATACGCCCCAATTCATTCGGAGAGCATAACTCCATAAGTTCATTCAGAACACGGAGAGCACCTTCGTAATCCTGGATCTTAGAGTAGAATTGCTGCAGGGCTTCAAGAGTTTTGGGATTCTTTGAAGTACGGTTTGAATATTTTTCAACAAACGCACGAAGCTCCTCTAAGTAGCCGAGTTCCTCGTTCTCGTTGCTGAGAGCAAGGTAGCACATAATGACCTGAGCAAAGGCGACTTCCCACTCTTCATCATCCATGTGCTGTTTATAGATCTCCATAGCGCCTGTGAAGTCTTTGTTTGTAAACAAATAATTAGCAGAAGCTATTGTGATTCCGTTTAAGTTTATGGATTTAGAAACAACAGGCTCGGACTTTGGCTTAGAAGGTTCTATGCCTCGCCTCATAACGGAAACAACATATTTATTTGCCATTTTAGAAAGTGTAAATTTTACGTTGATAGGCTCAAACTGTTTTGAGAATATATTCTTTACCTGATTTTGAAGCGATGCATCTTTGATGTCCTTAACCGCAAAAGGATATTCTCTGCCGTCATCGTCTTTGACTGTACCTTTCCATTCAAAATAGTTATAAGTAATTATCTTTCCTTTATGTTCTTTAGTAATGTCAGGCTCAGTGTCAGACACAGAGGACTTAATTTCAGCTGATTCTTCCTTTTCATCAACAGGAACTTTTGAAAGAAAATCAGTTATTTTATTTTCAATCTCATCAGAAGGATAAAACTGTCGGAGTCTTTCAGACAGTATCTTGGCATCAGACAACTCTGTATTGTACTTCACATAGTCCTTACCCAATACTTTAAGGACTTCTAAAAGATTTTCTTTTATTTCTTCTGATGATGTGTGTTTCAGAACATAATCTATTCCTGAAATATCCTTTGAAATAACTGATGCTTTCCTCAGCACTTCTGATGCTTCAGCAATTTCTTCCGGCGATCCTGATAACAGATAAACTGCAGAGAAGGCCGCTGCCAGCTGATACAGCCCGTTGTACTTTTCAGAGCCCTGATAAGCGGCACAGTATGCGTAACGGTAGTTTCCTGCATAGAAGAATGACTCCGAAGCCGCACTATATTCATTATGGGAAAGCTGAATGTGTGCGAGCATAAAGTTTACTCTGGAATTGAAATCCCACTCGTTATCCTCGATAATATCCCATATAAGATTTATTGCTTCATCGTACTTTGTTTCCTCGTGGCTCTGCAAATAGCTTTGAAATTTATTATAAGGCTGTTCAAAGGCCTTCTTTTCATGTGGTTCCATTGCTTTGTAAGCCCGTGAAACTGATTCTTTATCACCCTTCAGCTGTTTTATTTCTATGGTCAAAGGCTTTACTTCAACTGTTAAAGGTTTAGGCTTAGCGGCAGGCTCGGTTACTTTTGCTGGGGCAGAAACAGAAACAGCAACTGTGTTATCTGCAAGAGATGGCTCTTGCATAACGATTGTATGCCGGCCGTACTCGTCAACCATTCCGATTTGATCATACCTGATCGTTGCCATTGACGTAACCTGAACAGAGAGCGATTCTTTCCCATCATTCTCAGCAATTATTCCTTCAATGACCTGTCCTGACAGGTTAGTGAAGCGAACGCGACTTCCCGGCAAAAGCGCAGAAAGCTTATTGTCTAACAAACTCATAATAAACCTCCTAATAAAAATAGTTTTATACAATTGGTCGGCTGTATAAGATTATTATACTATATTTTTGGCTAAAGTTCAATAATATTTTATGAAATATGACAATATATCATTGTAGGATTTCAATAGAAGGGTGACAAAAAGAAAAAAGATTGGCAGAAACGCTTGACATAATCTATTGGAAAGGCACTGCAATTTTGCTTTACCGGAACAATGAAAAAATAAATTTTTCTTGACTGAGGTATAAAAAATGATATAATTATATTTAGCTGAAATTCTGAGTATTTATGGGGACTATAAACAAATGTATTTTATTGTATGTGATGATAATAAGGATTTTGCGGATTATTTCGGTAAACAATTGTCTGAAACCGAACCTGACAGTATTGTAAAAGTATTTCATTCAGCCAAAAGATTGCTTTTCAATTTACCTGAGTTATCCGGATATGTTGATGCGATTTTCCTGGATATAAACCTTGAAAACATGAACGGTATCGATGTGGCTGTCGATATTCAGCATCGTTATCCGAATATCAGCATTGTGTATATCACCGGTTACCCTGACGACTATTCGCAGGCGATATTCAATTGTCCGCCGGATGTTGTGCCTGCTGCATTTCTTGTAAAGCCTGTGAAAACCGAATATCTGAAAAATGCCATCGAGCGTATTAAAGGGATAAATCGGAATTCGGAAAACGATAAACGTTTTATATGCGTCAAAACCCAGCAGGAGAAATATATTATCCGTACCGATAAAATCACGCATATTTCCGTTCAGGGCAGAAAGCTGACTATTTATACGCCTTGCGAGGAAACAAAAGAGATTACCGTCAACAGTACGCTTTCTCAGTTTATGAATATGTTGCCGAAAAATTTTGTGCAGTGCCACAAAAGCTACTGTGTCAATCTTGAGTATGTCAGGAATTTTAACGGATGGAAAACAGTCACTCTGACCGACAATACCGAGATCGATATAGGTCGTAGTTTTGTAAATGATTTCAAGCGTATCGTTACGGAAATGTATTCTGTGTTACAGCACTGACGGAGGGCATATGGATGAACAATTAATAATCGATATTCTTTATTTTATTTTTCATGACGTGTTCCAGTGGCTGTCGTATTTTACGATTCTTACACTGATGCTGACTCCCAGATTCAACAGGGCGTTCATCATCCTTGTTCCGTTTGCTGTCGCATTCAGTCCACCTGTTTATCCGCTTCTTGACGACAAATATTTCTCACAGTATTTTCTTGTTGCAATGATGGTGATAACCGTTCTTGTCTGCTTCAAAGAGAAGAAGCGCATCTGCATTGCGGCGCTTGCCTTATCACAGCTTTCACTTACGTTGATAGCACTTGTGTCAACTTCTGTTGTTTACAATGTACTTGGCTATTACCCAACAGAGGTGCGACCATATACCAAAGACGCAATCATATATACTGTTGTACTTGATATAATACTGTGGATCAATTTCCTGATATTGCTCAGAATATGGAATAAGCTGCTCAAGCGTAAAAATACAAATAGTCTGGGGTATTTCTGGCTGTTCCCGTTTGGACAGGGACTGTTCTTTACCGCGTGCCTGTTCAGAGCGTGGGAAGAGATGGACAAATATCTTCTTACCAATCCTTATCTGATAGTAGCCGTAGTAGTTGCTTTGCTGTCCGATTTCCTTATGTATCATGCGCTTAAGGAAAACAGCCATGTTCAGGAAATGAAACAGACTATAGCGTTGCTTGAAAACGAGATGCAGCTACAGCTTAAATATTATGACGACCTTGCGGAGCAGTATACGCAAATCAGGGAATACAGGCACGATATTCTCAATCTGCTTGCGGCGGCAAGGACACTGACCTATACCGGCGATGATATAAGCATACAGGAACGTGATTCACTTCTCAGCGAAATGGAAACCAAGGCTGAGAAAATGTCGGTGCCGATTTATTGCGGTGACGCTCTGGTAAATGCTGTTCTCTGGCAGAAAAGCAACGAAGCCAAAAAGAAGAATATCGGATTTACCGTAAACATGGATAAATCTGAAAAGCTTAATCTTGAGAGGATAGATACCTGCTCGCTGCTCGTTAATCTTATTGACAATGCAATGGAAGAGGCGGCAAAACACGAGGATAATTCTTTCGTAACTGTCACTATCCGGAGAAAAGCCGGTTTGCTCTTTATCGAAACGACAAACAATACCGATATGACTATTGACACAGAGGATAAGCCGAAAACAAAGAAAACGGGAGATCACGGACACGGAACGGATATAATTAACCGGATAGTAGAGAAGTACAATGGCGCTTATGTACTCAATGCCGACGGCAATACGGCACGATCGGTAGTTTCACTCACTGAAATCGGCTGATTGCATTTCATTGCAGAAAATGTGCATATTATGACAAAATATCGCCGTTAGCGTTTTTTGTTGCTATAATACTTATGTAATCACATTTATACGGCATTTTCCGCCGTTAGATGTCTTCCTTATTCCCATATCCAACGATAGCAGAAGTTGCTTTATCAGCTTCTGCTATCGTTCTTTTTTTGACAAAAAACGAGTTGTAACTGCAATTGATGACATAAAAAGTGCATTTTGTGTATGAAAACCACCTTTTTGATTTTTTAAAGCTATAATAGGAGATAGCAAAATAAACAGAGGTGAAAATCTATGCTTGATACGCAAAAGTGCAGATTCTGCAGGAATGCAGAAGTCAGACACGGTATTATCGGAACGTCATATTTATGTGCCGTACATAATAGCGCTAAGGTGAAAAAGAATTTCTGCTGCGAGAAATTTGTTCAGGATGATGACATGGTACTGGAATACGCTCTTTTCAAAGCACGCGATCCGCATAAAAAGTACGAATGCGGCAATTGTGTCTACAGAGAGGGAATATTAGAAGGTCATGTGCTGTATCACAAATGCCGGTATCTGAACATAACATTCTGCAAGGAATTCTCGCCGCATACAGCCGTTTGCCTGTATCATGAAAGCGGCGGAAAAGAAGCAACGATAAATTTAATGTGCGATTTGGTTAAGCAAGCTCACAGTTACGATAACGGCAATACAGATGGTAATAATGACAAATAAACTTGACAAAGGGTGAAGCATATGTTCAATGAAAAGTGCTGCCTGATGTGTATATTCTATGCAACCAAAAAAAATTGTATCGGCATCAGGAAGAATTTCTGTGTAAGGCACCAGATGAGAGCCGTACCGGGTAATATCTGCGAATATTATATACGCGATTACAAGAAAGTGATGCATTACAATAATTTCAGATATACTCGTGATAACGAATCGAAACACACTTGCGAATACTGCGCAAACCGTGCAGGCAAGCCGGGAAAGACAAAAGAACGTATACATTGTTGTAAAGCAATGAATGTTGATTTTCCCGACGACTTCAATCCTGTGTGGCATACCTGTGACAGCTTTGTTGACGGAGGAGATGACGCATTTATAGATTGTCTGTGCGATGAATATTATGAAGCACTGGAAGAAATGAGAGGAGGAAAAAAGTAATGCCAAGATGGAAAAAAGAGCAGTATATGGATGCATCCGGAGCGTGGAGAACGCCAGATGAGGATTATATTGATTACTCAGGATCATGGAGATCGCCGGACGAGGACTACGTTGATGCGTCCGGCGCATGGCGCTCGGTGAACGATGATTATGTTGATGAAGACGGCAGCTGGAGAAGCCCCGGAGAGCAGTATAAGGATCGTTCGGGTGGGTGGCGCTATTGATTTAAATCTAAAGGAGATTTGACAAATGGATTTTTCGCTTAGTACGATATTGATTATAGTATTTGTTTTCTGCTATTTTGCATTCGGACTTATCGGTGCGGCAAGGTTTGCAGACAACAAGCTCGGCAGGTTTTTCAGCGATCCCAAGAAAACATGGATGAAGGTCGTGTTTATAATTCTCGGTGCATTTGTGTTTGCGTACATAGAATTTGCACGTATCATTATTACGGGAATAATCAAGCTGGTTCAGCTTTTGATCAAAGGTTGGTAACTGTATGAAGATAACAGACGGTGTATGTAGACGTATTCTGAATGCAATGCCGATGAAACCGCCTGAAATAGGAGGCATTCTCGGAAGCTCAGACGGCATAATAAGCAGGTATCAGCTTGATGATGGGTGTAACAGCGGTTGTGGATGCTTCTATTCACCGGATGTCACCAGGCTGAACACGACAATAAAGGCATGGCAAAGGGAAGAAATTGCATTCAGAGGGATATTCCATACGCACTTTTTCGGTGTCTGTACATTGTCCGAGGGTGATATACGCTATATCAATACCATTATGGAATGTATGCCGTCAAGCATCGAACACTTATACTTTCCGTTGGTCGTGCTTCCGGAAAAGCAGATAGTTCCGTTCATTGCGGTACGAAACGGAAGAAAAATTGAAATTATGAAAGATGAACTTGTTATTGTATAAAAGGAGGTGATAGCATGAAAGAAGTAACAGAAATCAGATTACCTGAGGGTACATTCTTCGGTAACTGCCGTGATTGTCGCTATGCCGACTGGAACGATAAGGACCAGTATGGCAGAGTACACTGCGATGGTGGATACGGCGGATATAACAATCCGTCAGACAGAAACGGATGTTTTTACTGGAAGGAAGACTAAGTAGTACGTATCCCAAATATCCAGAATGCAAACGCCCGGAATAAAACCGGGCGTTTCAGTTTGTAGAAAAAGTCTGAAACACCCTCGAAAGGGTGTTTTTAAATTAAATCTTTTTTGCGAGATTTAGCACATAATTCTCAAATTCTGTAGGCAATCTGAGATTATATTTGTCAACATGATACGCAAGGTCACTCCACCATGAGTATTTCCCATCGGAGAAAAGCTCAAGGCCGAACAATCCGCTTATTCGTTCATTGGTAAGCCTATCTTTTGCAATTTTTGCTTGAACCATTATACACTTACCTTCATTCTTTAAGCACGAAACAATCTTTTGCTTTTCAGGATAAGAGTGTTTACAAGCGGAGTCTTTTATCGACACTCCATTGTTGCAACCATATTCTGTAAAATTACAAAGACTTATCATATTATCATCTCTTTTTTAGCTTAAAGAAAACATATGTGCTGATATCTGCCTTTAGTGATAATTCAAATGTTGTTCCTGTACAATTAGAAGTCAAAAATTTTGAAAATCAACCAAATGGGCTATATTTGAATGTAATACTAAGCAAAATAAAAAAATCAGCCGTCGTAAAGGGCGAACATAACGGCAACGCCGACATATCCAACCCCCTGGTAGCTGATTCTGCTATTAGTCTATCACAACTTTTTGCAAATGTCAACCCCGCTGACAAAAGGTTTTTAAAGTATGTGCCGGATAACTTCTTGTCAGCAGAGCAAATTGAAGCAAAGCGTGAAGCTCAGAAGAGTGATTACAAAAATTACAACAGATATGTTGAGGTGTTTGAAAATGACAAAAACGGTAGCAATAACAAATTCTCTCTCTGAACCAGTTGAAGAAAAAGATAATCTCATAGCTGTATACAATATCTATACAGATAAACTCGTCAAGTCATTAAAGCTCGGCGGTTTCCCGATGCCGTCTATAGCGGTTATAAAATCTGATATGGGACACGGAAATTACGGCGAATGCTCCTTTGTTTTTGACAAATCAACGATTGATCCGAAAGTTGATAAAAGAAACAAGGCTTATGGTGGTGATGAGTGGACACATACTTATCCTAGTATAGACAACTTTAAAAATCTCTTACTTGACATATTAGATTTAGTTTGATATAAGATTTACATATTAACGTTTAAACAGCACTTTCACGGTGCTGTTTTTATATTACCCGTTTTGCAAAAATGAAAATCGTTATGGATGAAAAAAACGCAACGTTGACGCCTTGCAAACGCCGAAATAGGCGTTGATACAGAGCATTTGGGCGATATAATTCAGAGTGCGTATATGCAGACGGTTTTCGATGTGACGAAGGGTGCGGATTACCGTGCGGCTTTTGATTTAATTCCCGAAAGCCGTGTGAAAGCTATTCTGTCTACTAACTGGAGCGGCCAGATGTTCTCCCAGCGTGTCTGGGATAACACAAACGCACTTGCTGACGGCTGAAGCACGATATGCTTGTGGGCATTATGGCAGGAAAGTCCGAGCAGCATATGGCGGACGATATAATGAACCGCTGCGGTGTCGGCGCTTTCGAGGCACGCAGGCTTGTCCGGACGGAAACTACCTGCGTTGCGAATATGGCGGAGCTGTATGGCTACAAGGAGCTTGACATTGACGAATACGAGTTTTCCGCCTGTCTTGACAGCCGCACAAGCGATCTATGCCGTGAACTTGACGGTAAGGTGTTCAAGCGTAACAGTGCACAGGCAGGTGTAAATCTTCCGCCTATGCACCCGTTCTGCCGTTCTACAACGCTCCCTGTTCTGCCGAGCGAGGAGGATCTTGACAAAGAGCTTGCCGGGCTTTACGACCCTAAGACCAGGCAGATATACACACCGAATACCGACAGCCACGCTAAAATTGATGATGCAGGCTTGCAAAGCGGCGATGAGGGTGATATAATAACAGAAAAGCGTCAAAAGTCCGGTAAAGGCAGAGGCGGAAATCCATATCACGCCGCAAACGGTAAGTTTACAAATGCGCCAGGCGGGAAAACAAGAGAGAAAATCAAGGAAATCAAGGTTAATGATGATGGCACGGTAACAACCGTTTCGGAGGTATTGCCTAAAACAAAATATGCACCGTCACCGCAGATAAATCACAAAGGCATACAAGTGAGCCAAAACAGATACGGTAAATTGTGTTCAGCATTTAAGGAACGCTATCCTAACGCTACCAAAGGCTCAAAAGGCGTAATTTACGACGATAAGTATGCGTATAAAGCTGAAGCGGATGATAAAGGCGGAATCATTATAACTCATAAACGAATATTGAAGTAGGTGACAGGCAGATGAATAAAAGTAAATTTGAAAAATATAACACTCCTTTTCAGCGATTGTTACGAAATATGTTTGCTGATAGTATAAAAGACGAATGGAAAACGAATGAAGAAAGAGACTTATTTGATAAATTTTTCTTTTTGCTCGGTGCGGCGGAACAGTACGAGGTTGAAGAAGAAATGACTGAGTATATTAAGGTTCATCCTGATGTAACTATTGACGAACTGGACAATTATTTTGAAGAAATTGTTCCTCCGGGCTTACCTCCCTGCGCTTCTGAATGGGAAGATGACGAGGACGAAGAATGAAACTGAATTATGATTGCGTCCGCAGTGTACTGCTTACTGTTGAGAAAAGCAAGACGATTGACGAGGAGCTTAATTTAAATCCGCTGACGGTTGAAACGATATTTGAACAGCTCCCGAAGTATGAAGATAATGAAATTCTTTATACGATAGAGAAGCTGAAAGAAGCCGGATATATAAATGCCGCTCTTCAATTTGCGGCGGGACATTTTATAGACGGCGCTGTAAGCAGTATCACATACAGCGGGCATGAGTATCTTGACAATATCCGTGAGCCTGAGGTGTGGAGAAAGGTAAAGGCAATGCTGAAAAATGCAGGAGCTATCACACTGCCGCTTATTTCGCAGGCGGCGCAAATGCTAATCGGCAGTCAGCTGACTGTAAATTAAATATGACGACCGCTCTTAACAAGGGCGGTTTTCTTATACCCGTGTGCAATTGATTGCACTTGACTTGAACACAAACTTTGCAAAAACAGCCGTTTTTTGTGAAGTTCGGTGCAAATACAAGCAAACTTAATAATTTTACCGCCCCTTTTGGAGCGGTATTTTTATACCAAAAATCAGAAAGGAGAAACTACAATGAAACTTAAAGACACGGTTGCACTTACGGCAAGTCAAACTACTGCGACAAGTGGTTTATGCTGTTGTCTGTGGCAATCCGAGGCGGGCTGTTCCACCCTAACTGCCGTCATACTATGGGGCAGTACATAGAGGGGCTTACAAAGATACCTCAGCCGATTCCTGCCGAGAAGATACGGGAACAGCGAGCACTCGAAGAAAAGCAACGAGCTATGGAGCGCAAGATAAGAGCGCTCAAACGCAAGGTTGAGGGCACGCAGGACGAGAAGAAGGTCAAGGAGTATAAGCGTAAGCTCCGTGAGGAGCAAGGTAAGCTCAGAGAATTTATCAAAGAGCACGACGATGTTCTCCGCAGAGATTATTCAAGAGAGAAGATCTACAGCGGTAAGGGTGAGCCGAAGCAGGAAGCACCGAGAACGGAAGAAGCGCCTGTTAAAGCTACCAATACCGAAAGCAAAAATCCTGTTCCGACAGATAAAGAGCCTAATATTCCTCAGCCGGATAATAACGTTTCTGAACTGGAAAATAACGTTTCTAAGCCGGATAATAACGAAAACACAATGAATTTTGTACAGCCTGAGCCTGTAAAGACCGTTCAGAGCAACGAAAACACAGACAATACGCCGACTTCGGTTGTGTCTGATGAAGCTGATGAAGCCGTTGAAACTGCCAAAACGACAGAAAGCATACAGGAAACTGTAAAACAGCCTATTGAAACAGCGACAGACAGCGAAGAAGACGTACAGAATTTTACAGACGATACTGTTGACAATTCGGATGAAAGTGATATAATAAAAGATGATAATATTGATCACTTTATAGGTGACAACACCACCGAACCGTACAAGTATGAATATTCTTTTGAGCCTAAGGTTACAGCAGAAGTAAGAGAAGCTTTTAACGAGGAATATCAGAAAGCTGTTGAAATGTATGGCAAGATTGATACTGTGTCCGGCGTTAATGTATTGACGGTTGTTTCTAAAGACGAAGGTCTTTATAATGACAATAGTCAGCGGATTTCTCTTCGCCACGCTGAAAAGAAAAACGGTTTGAAGATTATGGCGAGTGTTGCACAAGAGAAATATAAAGCCGGTAAGTGGTCTACAGGACATCCAAGACACGCTATGAGGCACGAAATAGGTCATGCAATACAGCTTCATCATCGGTTGTATGATAAGGATTGGAATGACAAGCGCTTAAAAATATCATTGATATTCAAAAAAGCGTTCTTAAATGAAGATGGTTTTTCTATGCCGTCATCATATATATGCGATGATATTGATGAGTTTATTTCTGAATGTGTGGCTGCAAGCTATCTAAACCCTAAAAAACAGTCTAAAACGATCAAGACCGTTTACAGGATAATTACAGGAGGTGTATAATATGCAGGAAATGCCATTAGAGATTGCTAAATGGACAGAGCTAAAATTTCCAGAAGGCAGACGCTTTTTAAAAGATGATGCACCCGAAGATATACGCCGTGCGGCGATAGAATGGGAACGAGATTTCAACCGCAAAACAGCAAGAAGACGAATAGTTAATATTGATATTTGACCTAACCGCCCACAGCAGTGAGCGGTTTTCTTATACCCGTGTGCAATTGATTGCACAAAACTTAATAATTTTACCGCCCCGAAAGGAGCGGTATTTTTATACCCAAAATCAAAGAAAGCGAGGAAAAGCAATGGAACCCGAAAAGAAAACTCCCGAAGAGGAGAAGAAGCTCGCTCCCACAGCGGAGCAGAAGGACGAGCCCAAGCCCGAAGAGAAGCCCGCCGAAAACAAGCAGACGGACGATAACGGCACGGCAGAGAAGCCCGATGAGAGCAAGGCAGAGGACAAGAAGGACGATAAGCCCGAAGAAAAGGCGGATAAGCCCGAATCTGAGCCTGTACCCGCCGTTCCCGATGCAAAGGACGAGGAGATTTTAAGGCTGAAAACAAGCATATCCGTTTTATAGGACAGATTCAACGGTATAATTTATATAGCTGATAACGATGGCATTGAACAAATCCGCTAATTTGAATTCAACGGTTATGCTCTTACTCAATCGAGTTGACATAGTAAAGTGACGTGATATAATATATTTAATGAGACGATGAACCTATATTGTAATGCATCGCTGTAACATAGTGGACGATATTGCGTAAATGGTAAGAATAAGAAACGGCACCGAAAGGAAGTACTTGAAATGTTTGACGGTACAAAAGGTTGGCATTGTGACGATTACGATTTTGATGAAGTGATTGAAGCAGCTTTGGATATCGATTTTGAATACGAGGGACACGAATACACGATAAATCCTTGCTGTATTCCCGGAAAAGTATTGATAATCAGTATACCGGAAAATGAGACCATAAAGACGTTCGAGAGTAAAGAAGATTTTTACACGGGAAAATTGTTCGGCAAGAGTATGAAAGAAATTATAGATGATTCTGTTATAACTTGGATCGGTTGAAAAGCTGATGCAGTATCAGATAGCACAATATTGCAAAATTAAAATAACAGCAAATAAGCACTTTAGATATAGAGATACAAGGAGTGTTCAAAGGGATTTCTTATGGATAATTTGCTTTTATCAGCAAAAAAACAGGAAGCTTTATAATAATGAAGTAAACTTGAAACATACGAAAAGAAATAAATCTATATTAAAGCATTAATGATGAAACGTGAGGCAGAGATGGTAAATTTAGTATTTTCCGATAGTGCGAATGGCATACTGATGCATAAAAGGGAGCTGTTCAGAATAGACAAAAATTCATTATGCAGTATTGAACTATATCTTCACGGCGGAGATATCAGCCTGCCGTTTGATGTGAAGAAACGCAAAGATTTTTATGAAACCGGTTACTGTAAACGGCACTGTTGTACAGTCCAAAGTCAGATAAATAAATTCAGTAAAATGCTTAAAAGTGACGGTGAAATATGTATATGGTTCAGTCGCAAGTGTATAGATGAATATCTTAGCATGCTCTGGACAGTTTACAATTATAAGAATTATGCCAAAAACATATTTTTGTGTGATTGCACAGAGCTTGTAAATGCTATAGCATATTTTTCTGATATTGAAATTCAGACATCGCCGCTTAAAAATAGATATAAGCTCACATATAATGATATTGAACAAATATCGGAATATTGGGAGAGGCTTTGCAATGAGAATACCGGACTGCGAATTCTCGAAAGCGGTAATCCGGTATCTAAGCCTGTAAACTATTTCGACCGGCAGATTTTCGAGATAGCGGGGAACAGATTTATAGATGCTATGCAGTTGATGGGTATAATGTTAGCCCGTGAAGAATCAGCATTTATGTTGGAATTTCTCACAGGCAGGCTGTATTACCTTGTCAAACAGAATGAATTTACGGTTGTACAGTATGGGTATATCGGTAGAATAAAATCTTTTGGATTTTCTATAATCAAAAGAACAAATCCCATATATCCAAAAGCAAAGCCTAAAGTGCTTTTTACAGGGCAACTAAAAAGAATATGCCTTGAATCGTATAATGATCCGTCTGCACTTAAAAAAGAAAACAACCGTGTTCTTCAGAAACTCGTGATAACGAATAACGGTAAAGTACGCATTTATGAATATGTTATTATTAAGATAACAGCAGAGGATACAAACAGAAAAAACATAGAACCGTTGAGATGTGTGGATATTAAAACCGATAAAGAAAAAACAGATAAAATTATTAAGTGCTTCGAGCAATGTTTTTCCGGTAATTATACTTTACATAAAGTAGCAGGTTACGGCGAATGGAATCTCAGACTTACGAACAATGACGGTAAGATTACAACTATAGGAGGTCCGCTTATCAATGAATTTGATACACAATGTGGCGATTTGTCTGAGGTTGTTAGGACGCTTCTTGGCCGTGATGATTTATTTATGTTTGATAAAAACCGTAAGCAGTTTGACAAAAGAAAAAAGATAGACAGATGGAAAAGATGAGAATAGGTTGCATCTTCTGCGTAATGAAGATGTAGATAAAGTTGTTGCAAAAGAGTTTTGAAGTTTTTTTCAAAAGCCGGCATTATAAGTTTATAGGAGGGGTTCTCGTGAAAAAGAATAATTTTGGAAGTCTTGATACAAAAGATGAAAAGGAAATCAGAGAAATGGAAGAAGCGTTAAAGGAAAAGTATGATCTTACAAAAGAAAAATGCTTATCACCGGAAGAACTTTAACAGTTGCAGAAAAACGATATATAGTAAAACTTGCCAAAGACAATTATCCTGAGTTTAAGTGAAAGAAAGGTGGATATATAAATGGAAAGCGGTTATGAAATCATAAAACGACTAAGAAAAGGCGAAATAATCAAGTGTGCAGATTGCAAAAAAGGATATTATATCACTAACACAGAAGATGTTTCGACTGCACGCGAATTTCGATGCAATAAATGCAATAGCGTGTTAAGAATATCACCAAACATTACAGTTGAGTGATTGTACTTGATTTTAACGTCTCTATAATAAATGTTGGGGAAACCAAGAGCCAAGCATAAAAATAAAATAAAGAATTAGCCCTTAACATTGAATACATGAATCGACCTGATGCTTTAAGAGCAGTTTTAAACATATGGGAAAAGCGTAATTTTATACCGAAAGGCTGTAACACAATTCAGTATGTTGGAAAGCAGGAGTATTTTCATTTGCTCTATTCAGACGATATTGCAAATCAAAATTCTAAAATCAATACTTTGATAAGAAGATATAAAAATGAAGGTGGAAAGCCTGTTTCAGAAAATTCACTTGTGGACAATCATGAGTTTATATCTGATTTGTTAGCCTCTACGATTTTAGATGCTAAAGCAAAGAAACTTATGGAACGAATAATAAAGTTGAAAGAAGGTTAACTATGTTGAAAGAAAATAAATGCGCTTTGTGTAAACATTTCATCTTTGATAGAACATGGATTAGAAAATGTAAAGCGTATCCGAAAGGCATACCCGATGATATTTTTGATGATAACAGTGCTAACAAAGACTGCAAGTCTCAAATTTGTAATTTTGAGTATAAGCCTGATAACGATTAACCGCCAACAGCAGTGAGCGGTTTTGTTATATCCCGTTTTGAAAGGAGTAAGCAATGCGGATTATAATCAGAGTGAAAGAAGATACATTCCACACCGGTAAGGTATCCGAAGAAAAAACAGACCCACCCGTGATTGAGTACATCGACAAAGACGGGTGGGTAAGGAGAGCCAAGCTGTCAGAGCTTGATAAGTTTCCTCAGTTTACAGGGAAGGATAGAACTTTTCTAAAAAGCGTATTATCGCTAATAAAGGAGTTGAGTTAGATGTATGAAGTTAATGACCGCTTTTCTTATGCAAAAGGTTATTTTGCGATTTTCCCTAAAGGCTTTAATAGAGCTATGGGGGCGGGGACGATATATGAAACCGACGACTATATAATTTATTTCAAAGAAAACACTCCAAAAGAGATAGAGCGGCGTGTTGTCAAGGAATACGCTGAATATTACAAAGAATACATGAGAAATTTTATAGGCTAAACCGCCCACAGCAGTGAGCGGTTTTCTTATACCCGTGTGCAATCGATTGCACAACCAAACTTAATAATTTTACCGCTCTTAAAAAGGGCGGTATTTTTATACCCAAAATCAAAGAAAGCGAGGTAAAGCAATGGAACCCGAAAAGAAAACTCCCGAAGAGGAGAAGAAGCCCGCTCCCGCAGCGGAGCAGAAGGACGAGCCCAAGCCCGAAGAGAAGCCCGCCGAAAACAAGCAGACGGACGATAACGGCACGGCAGAGAAGCCACCGGTAATAAACAAACAAACCGCATAAAAATGCGGTTTGAAAGAAATATGGTCGAGGTGACAAGATTTGAACTTGCGACCTCTGCGTCCCGAACGCAGCGCTCTACCAAACTGAGCCACACCTCGATGTTATCCCTCTTTTTCAAGAGGGAAGAGTATTCAATTAATATTCTACGCCGTAAGTGCTGCGGTACTGCTTCATAGCGTCAAGGTACTGCTTGCCCTCGATAACGCCGCTTTCAATGGCACTGATTATGTCGTTTATATTAACGATCGAGTAAACCTTTACGCCGAAATCCTTGTCTGCAGACTGCACTGCGCTTAAATCGCTGTCAAGTGCTTTTTCCATACGGTCAACTGTTATTACCATTGCCGTTATATTTACATCAGCCGCACCCTTGAGCTTGGGAAGAACTTCTCTTAAAGCCTTGCCCGATGTCATTACATCTTCTATGATAACTACCTTATCGCCGTCGGCAAGCTGTTTTCCTACAAACATACCGCCTTCGCCGTGATCCTTGACCTCTTTTCTGTCAAAGCAGTAGCTTGCATCAATGCCGAACTTGTTGAAAAGTGCCACACAAGCACTTACCGAAAGGGGAATGCCCTTGTAGGCAGGTCCGAACAGTACATCGGCTTTAATGCCGTTGTCGTGGATGCACTCTGCATAGAACTCACCGAGCTTTGCAAGCTGTGCGCCGGTCTTGTAGTTGCCCGTGTTTATGAAGTAAGGAGCTTTTCTGCCACTCTTGAGCGTGAACTCGCCGAATGTAAGAACTCCGCTGTCAACCATGAATTTAATAAAACTCTCTTTATACGTCATACTGTTCTCCTTCTCGGCAGTTACTCCAAAACTTAACGCTATATATTATAGCATATCAATTTTGTCTTGTCAAGCCTTTCCGGTAAAATCATCAAAAGTGAGTTTTTTAAGCTCGTCGCATACTATATCGGAAATTCTGGCAAACGCTATGCGATAATTGCAGGGAAGACCGTTTTCGGCACGATTGCAGTTATAATGTCCGTCAAGGCAACGGCTGAACATATATGTACCCTCTACCGCTTCTACCACGTCATACAGCGATAATTCAGACGGCGACCTGCCAAGTTCATATCCGCCCTTAGTGCCTTTGTACGAGTTTACTATACCGGCATTTCCCAGTTTTCGAAGAATCTTCATAGCAAATGTCTGTGGCACATAGGTCTTTTCGGAAATCGCTTTTGCATCGAATCTGCCGTCATTCTTTACCATAAAATCAACTATCCTGATAGCATAGTCGGTTTCCAGAGTAATGTGCATTTCTTACTCCTTATCAGTCCAGAAAATCCTTCAGCTTCTTGCTTCTCGAAGGGTGTCTCAGCTTTCTTAAAGCCTTTGCTTCTATCTGTCTGATACGTTCTCTTGTAACGTCAAACTCTTTACCTACTTCTTCAAGAGTTCTCGGTCTGCCGTCTTCAAGACCGAATCTCAGACGAAGAACCTTTTCTTCACGGGGAGTAAGCGTACCGAGAATTTCGCTCAGCTGTTCCTTGAGAAGCGTTCTTGATGCCGCTTCTGCAGGTGCGGGTGCATCTTCATCGGGAATAAAGTCGCCTAAGTGGCTGTCTTCTTCTTCACCGATAGGGGTTTCAAGCGAAACGGGATCCTGAGATATTCTGAGTATTTCTCTTACTCTGTCAACCGTGATTCCGAGTCTGTCCGCAATTTCCTGAGGTGTAGGCTCGTGACCGTTTTCGTGCAGGAGCTGGCTTGAAACCTTCTTTACCTTTGTTATGGTCTCAACCATATGAACGGGGATTCTGATAGTTCTTGCCTGGTCTGCAATAGAACGTGTGATTGCCTGTCTTATCCACCATGTAGCGTAGGTTGAGAACTTGTATCCCTTTGTATAATCAAACTTTTCAACTGCCTTGATAAGTCCGAGATTACCCTCCTGGATAAGATCGAGGAACTGCATACCTCTGCCGACATATCTTTTTGCGATGCTTACAACAAGTCGCAGGTTTGCTTCGCTCAGACGCTTCCTTGCATACTTGTCGCCCTGCGCCATACGGGTAGCAAGCTCAATTTCTTCTTCCGCTGTCAGCAGAGGCACTCTGCCTATCTCCTTGAGATAGATTTTAACAGGGTCGTCTATAGCGATGCCTTCAGATGAAAGAGAAGACTCGAAATCGTCGCTGTCGGTAAAGTCAAGCGCACTGTCAAGGTCTTCATCCGCAGAGAAGTCATCGACGATTTCGATATTGCTGCTTTCAAAATCGTCATAGAGCTTGTTGATTTCATCGGCATCAAAGTCAAGCTCCTCAAGCACATCGGTTATCTCCTTCGTTGTGAGCTTACCGTTCTGCTTACCGTGATTAATGAGTTCGTTTATTTTGCTGTCTGCCATATTTATCGTTCCTTTCAAAACCTTCCGGTCATGATTTATTGTTTTTTATTTTGTCAGCGAATTGCCTGAGTTCGTCCTCCGACATATCCGCAACACTTTTTGATTGCTTCTTATCTCTGTATTTTATCAGCACATTCAGATAATCGTTCAGCCGTTCAACGCTGAATGGCAAATTATTGTTTTCGTGTATCAGCTTGTATATTGACGCAACTTCCTCCGCAGAATATCTATCGGCAAGCATTGAAACGTCATTTGAAAGTCCGCAGGAAATCATTGCCGTGAGATCGATAAACAGCCGTTTGTTGAACTCCGTAACAAAATCATCGGAGCTTATTTTATCGGTTATTTTTTTCAGAGCGTCGGGCGAGTGGAACAGATATGCTATGATACCCCGTTCTGCCTGTGTTTCAGCAGGATAGCGTGACGCTTCCGGATTAATCTTATCTCTGTTTACCGAGCCGTTAAGTATCGCACGGCGATTATCCTTTTCCCGTGTCTTGTTTCTCTTTGCGATAATCTGATTTACGGCTATGTCTACATTTGCACGGTTTACATCGCATTCCTGTGCTATAGTCGAAATGTACACGGCACGGTCGATGGGGCTGTTTATATTTGCTATAAAGCCTACCGCTTTTTTAAGATATTCCGATTTTCCGCCGGGTGCGGAGAGGTCTGTCTCTGAGCGTATTTTTTTAAGCTCGTAATCCATTCCCGACTGACTGCCGTCAATCAGAAGCTGAAACGCCTCTTTGCCGAACTTTTTGATATATTCGTCTGGGTCTTTTGCACCCTGCATTGTAAGCACGTTTGCGGAAATTCCTACCTTGTCAAGAATATTCATCGCTCTTGCGGTAGCCTTCTGTCCTGCGGCATCGCTGTCATACGCAAGAATGACCTTTTTGAAGCCGAGATTCGCAATGTTCCTTGCGTGAGAATCCGTTATGGCTGTACCGCAGGTCGCTACGGCGTTTTTAAAGCCCGCCTGATACATTGAAATGACGTCAAGGTTTCCCTCGCACATTATCAGAACGCTCTTGCCCGCATTTTTTGCGTGGTTAAGGCTGTACAGGAATGTACTTTTATTATATACCGCAGTCGCCTTTGTATTAAGGTACTTTCTGTTATCGTCGCCACCGATGACACGGCCGGAAAAACCGACGATATTGCCTCTGACATCAATAAACGGAAACATTACCCTGTACTTGAAAAAGTCAAAGTAATTACCGCTTTTTGATGATTTTGAAAGCAGTGACGCTTCTTCCATCTCGGAATCGCTGTATCCGAGCGAATTCATATGTTTTTTCAGCGAATCCCATGTATCGGGCGCATAGCCAAGACCGTATGTCCTTATCGTGTGGTCTGTTAGACCTCTGCCGTATAAGTAATCAAGGCCTTCCTTGCCGGCAGGGGAGTACAGATATTTATGAAAGAACCTACCTGCCTCACGGTTCATTTCATAAGCCCTTGTACGCCTTTTTATGCCGTTATCGCCTTCCTCGTCAGGCATAGCTATACCTGCACGCTGAGCTAAAAATTTCACACTCTCCATATAGTCGAGATGCTCATAGAGCCGTATGAAATTTATAACATCGCCTGCCGCTCCGCAGCCGAAGCAGTAAAAACTCTGCGTGGCCATATATATATGACAGGACGGTGTTTTTTCCGAGTGGAAGGGGCAGTTGCAGACATAATCCGTACCTGACTTTTTCAGTGGTACATACGATGAAATCACATCATATATATCGTTGCTTTCTTTGATATTTAAAAGAAAGTCTTCCGATAAACGCATCGTTCTTCCTTTCTTTGAAAACTGTTAATAAGACCAGCTTTTCGGAATGCAAAGCTCCTTGAAGTAGTCAACCGCAAAGTCATCCGTCATTCCGCTTATGAAGTCGCATACCGCACGTTCAAGCCCGTATTCTTTTGCGAAGCCGACATAAAGCTCCGGCATTTTTTCGGGGGAACCGATGAAATACTTATACAAATATTCAACTATGTGGCAGGCCTTGCCTTTTTCGGCATTTGTACTCGGTGCGAAATAAACCTTGTCGAACATGAATTTCCGCAGCTCGTCATGCGCCTGTCTTGTAGCTTCATCGTATTGTATAAGATCTGTGCTGTTTGCGATTATTGATTTTATCAGAGTGGTTATTCTCTCACTTTTGCTTTTGCCAAGCACCTCTATAGGTCCTTTCGGCAAATCCTCCTGTCTTAGAACACCGCCTCTTATCGCATCCTCAATATCGTGATTTATGTACGCTATCTTGTCGCTGAATTTTACGACCTGACCTTCAAGCGTTTTAGCGGTAGCGTTGGTGTGGCACAGGATCCCGTCAATAACTTCGCTTGTAAGATTAAGTCCCTGACCGTTCTTTTCAATTACCTCGACTACTCGCTTGCTCTGCTCGTAATGCCTGAAATGGTCGGGAACAAGCTGATCCAGCGTTCTCTCGCCGTCATGCCCGAAGGGAGTATGTCCAAGATCGTGACCGAGCGCTATAGCTTCCGTAAGATCTTCGTTTAGTCTTAATGCTCTTGCTATCGTTCTGGCAATCTGCGATACCTCAAGGGTATGCGTAAGACGTGTTCGGTAGTGGTCTGATTTCGGTATCAAAAAAACCTGTGTCTTGTGCTTAAGCCGTCTGAAAGAATTGCAGTGGATTATTCTGTCACGATCCCTTTGAAATTCCGTGCGTATATCACACGGAGGCTCATATACCTTTCTGCCCTTCGTAGCTGTGCTTTTGCAGGCGAAGGGCGAAAGCGTCAGATTTTCAATTTCTTCGGTTACCGTGCGTGGTAATTTACCGTTATTTGAGTCCAAATATCACACGACCTTTCCGTCAACGACAAATCGAAGATGAGCAACCTTCCGGCTGTTCATCTTCCGAAATAATATACTTTAAAATATGAAAAAAGTCCTTTATTTTTTTATTTTTGTTTAAAATTCGACATATCCGCTTTTCAGCTTCTCGATTTTGACCTTGCCGTTGCATCTGTCGATAAGCTTTGCCGTAAGACTTTCTGTAAGAACGGTTTTTACATCGGCATAGATACATACGCTGTCTGTAAATTCTGTGTCACGGATAATCGACTCAAATTCAGGCAACACAGAATTGACTATACCGTACATAGTATAGTCGCAGCTTATTTTAAGGCTGTCCGCTACCTCCATATTTACAATTTCGGCATTTGCAAGGGCCATCGACGCACCTTTTGAGTAAGCATGGACCAGCCCTCCCGTACCGAGCAGAATCCCTCCGAAATAACGGGTCACAACGCATACGACATCTGTTATGCCGTTTTTGGAAAGAACGTCATAAATGGGCATACCCGCAGTACCGCCCGGCTCGCCGTCATCGCTGTGCCTGCCTGTATTGTTGTTGCGAAGAATATAGGCATAGCAGTTGTGGGTGGCTTTTCTGTGCATCGCTCTTATTTCGTTTATGAAGCCTATAGCTTCTTCCTCGGTTCCGGCAGGCGAAATGTATCCGATAAATTCTGATTTTTTCTCGGTAAAAGACGCTTCAGTGCGGTTTCTTATCGTTTTGTAGCTCAATATACGCCTCTGTCAGTTTTTGCTGTCTTTAAGCGACGCTCTTGTCTTTCTTACATCGGTAAGGTTCGAGGTGAGAAGCTCGTCAACTCTGCTGAGCATACTTTCAACATATTTGTTGGTCGCACTTTTAATCTCTTTGGACTTTGTCTGCGCCGAGGTGAGTATCTCGTGAGCCCTGTTCTGCGCCTGCTTTGTGATAACTTCCTCGGATACCATAGCTTTTGCTTTTTCTTCGGCTTTTCTGATTATGCTTTCGGCTTCTGCCTTAGCATCGTTAATAATCACTCTGCGGTCGTTTACAAGAGCCTGAGCCTGCTTTATTTCTCCGGGTAGATTAAGTCTTACCTGTTTTACAAGCTCTCTGAACTGCTCAACGTCAATAAGGGATTTACCTCTTGTCAGGGGAACGTTCTTTGATTTGTCAAGCTCAATGTCCATTGCCTCAAGAATTTCTTCAATGCTCATTTTAATACCATCCTTTCAAACATCTGATTTATTGTTACGAAATATAATTCGTCAGTATCTTTTCAGCCTTTCGTTTATTCTTTCGAGTATACACTCGGGAACAAAATCGCTTATATCTCCGCCGAACATCGCTATCTGCTTTACCATACTGGATGACAGATAGGTATACTCGCTCTTTGAAGTCAGGAATATCGTTTCGGCTTTGTAGCACAGCTTTCTGTTAGCTTGTGCCATCTGGAATTCATATTCGAAGTCAGAAATAGCACGAAGACCCTTTACGATAACGTCTGCATTATGCTCGTTGAAATAGTCGATGAGAAGTCCTTCGTTGCTGTCGACTTCGACATTTCCTATGCCTTCCGCCACAACGCTTTCACGCAGGAACTGTTTTCTTTCATCTATTGTAAAGCTGCACGGCTTGAGCGGATTTACCGATACAAGCACGATTACTTTATCAAACAGCTTTGACGCTCTTGAAATAATCTCAAGATGACCATACGTTACGGGGTCAAAGCTACCGGGATATATAGCTGTTTTCATATTTTATTCCTCGTCTTCCGTCTGTGGTTTTCTGTAGAATGTAAGTGCGGTTTTGCCGTATTTTTTTGATTTTGTAATGACAAATCCGTTTATTTCTTCGGGCAATCTGCAGCCCGGTTCATGCTCGCATATTATTACGCCCGTATCCTTCATTTTTTCGGTAAGAGCCGGCAGAGAACGCTGTATAAGGCTTTTCTCATACGGCGGGTCAAGCAGGGCAATGTCGAATTTCTCTCCGGTGGTTCTTAAGAATGCGGAGTTCGGCATATTGACAATCTCGCACTGACTTTCAAAGCCGACGTGGGCTACATTCTGCTTTATGAATTTTATCGAATTCTGACTGCTGTCCACAAGATACGCTTTTTTAGCGCCCCTGCTTACAGCCTCTATTCCAAGCTGACCGGAGCCTGAAAATAAATCAAGCACAACGCTTCCTTCTGTTTCAAACTGTATAGCGCTGAATATTGCCTCTTTTACGCTGTCCTTTGTGGGACGCACATCAAGTCCTTCGGGTGCAATCAGCTTTCTGCCTCTTGCTGTTCCTGTGATTACTCTCATCTTATTTCCTTTCCTTTGTCAATCAAAAATTCTCTTTAATAAAATCGTATATTTCTTTTGCTTTTTCTTCTTTAACTTTAGCTACGGATGCAATCTCATCGGGAGATGCGTCCTTGAGTGCCTGCTTTGTCTTGAAATGCTTTATCAGAGCGAGTGCCTTTGCTTCTCCTATGCCTTTGATTTTTGTCAGCTCCAGTTCATAAGTCTTTTTCTTATGCGTCTGCTGCTGGAATGAAAGCGAGAAGCGGTGAACCTCGTCCTGAATGTTTGTCATCAGCGAGAACAGCTTTCTGTTGGCGTTTATCTGTATTTCTTCCCCTTGCGCCGCAATCGCTCTTGTGCGGTGCTTATCGTCCTTTACAAGTCCGTATAGCGGTATTGAAACATTCATACTGTCAAGCACCTGCTGTACAGCGTGTACATGACCTTTTCCGCCGTCGAGAAGAATGAGGTCGGGCAGCGGCGCAAAGCTCTCGTCGCCGTCAAGATAACGCTGTATGCGTCTTTGCAATACCTCCTGCATACACGCATAGTCGTTCTGACCGATAACGTTCTTAATTGTGAATTTCCTGTAGCCTGCCTTATACGGTCTGCCGTTGCGGTACACTATCATACCGCCGACCCTGCTATCCTCTCCGAGATTTGATATATCATAGCTTTCGATAACTGTCGGTATCTTAGGAAGACCCAGCAGCTTTGCAAGATCCTCCAGTGCGTTTATTTCCTTAACCGTCCTGCCGACCTTCATCGAAAGGTACTCGGAGGCGTTCTGCTTTGCTAAAAGCACTCTTGACAATCCTTCGCCCCGCTGAGCCACCGTGACGGTAACCTTATGTCCGCAAAGAGCGGAGAAGTATTCTTCGAGGATCGCACTGTCCTCCATTTCCTTGTCTATATAAATCTGTTTCGGTATCGCATCTGTTCTTGCACTGTAGTATTCGACCAGAAAATCCGAACGCATCTGACCGGGGTCATATTCATCACCGATGAAGAAATTCATCTTGTCGGTTATTCTTCCGCCACGGTAGCACATAACAGCAATACTTGCAAGCTCAACGTTCTGAGCCAGTGCTACAACGTCAAAATCGTATGTCTTGTCGGAGAATATGTCCTGACCGTCCTTCATTTTCTCAATTGCGTTTATACGGTCACGGAGCTTTGCGGCTTTTTCAAACTCAAGATTCTCCGATGCTTCGTACATCTGCTCGGTAAGACGTTCTACGCTCGCTTTACTGCCGTTTTGCATATACTCTATTGCAGAGTGTATAAGGCTGTTGTATTCGTCCTGCTTTATCTTGCCGGTACAAACGCCCATACATCTTTTTATATGATAATTAAGGCACGGACGCTCTTTCCTGAAATCTCTCGGAAAGACTTTGTGACAGGACGGGAACATAAAGATCCTGTTGACCTCATCGACCGCCTGCTTTGCGGTAAATCCGCTCGTGAACGGGCCGAGATACTCCGCATTCTTATCGTTGCAGTTAAGCGCATAAGAAATTCTCGGATATGGCTCTTTTGTGATTTTTATATAATTATAGCCCTTATCGTCCTTTAGCAGTATATTATATTTGGGATTGTACTGCTTTATCAGACTGCATTCAAGAACAAGTGCGTCAAGCTCGCTCGGTGTGACGATGAAGTCAAAATCATAGATATTTTCGACCAGCTTCCTTGTCTTTGCGTTATGGCTCTCAAGCGCATGAAAATATGTTGTTACACGGTTCTTCAGGGCTTTTGCCTTACCGACGTAGATTATCCTGCCCGTCTTGTCTTTCATCAGATAGACACCGGGGGACAGCGACAGCTTATTCGATTTATCTCTTAAAAAGCCAAGTCTATCGTTCAATGGTCACACACTCCGGAAAATCAGATAAATTATCCATATAGATATTTATATTGTATCATTTTTTATGTCCGATTACAAGTAGTTTTTGAAAATATTGACGAATAACGGCGCAATGTGTTTTTTCGTCTTTTTAAAAAATGCTTTGACTTTTAGAGCCGAGTGGTGTATAATAGCAAGAGATATATTTTTTATCCTGAAAAGAGAGGTTTATTTTATGAGAGCAGTAGTTGCGGTTATTGGTAAAGATACAGTAGGTATTCTCGCTAAGGTAAGTAATATCTGTGCGGAGTGCAATGCAAACGTTATGGACGTTACACAGACGATAATGCAGGATCTTTTTGCTATGACAATGCTTATTGACATAACAAAGTGTTCCGTTGATTACAACGTACTTGCAGACAAGCTGAAAGAAGCCGGAAACGATATGGGTCTTCAGATACACGTTATGCATGAAGATATTTTCAATTCGATGCACAATATATAATTACATACGGGAGAAACTAAATGTTCAATTCAAAAGATATTCTTGAAACCATCAAGATGATACAGGAAGAAAATCTTGACATCCGTACTATCACAATGGGTATCTCGCTTCTTGACTGTATCGACAGCGATATAGACAAATCCTGCGAAAAGGTATACGAGAAGATGATGCGTGTTGCTGAGCATCACGTTGAAACAGGTGAGATAATAGAAAAGCGCTACGGTATTCCGATAATCAACAAGCGTCTTTCGGTAACACCCATCTCGATGCTTGCGGCAGCCGCAAAGGGAAGCCCCGTAAAGTTCGCAAAAACTCTTCAGAGAGTCGCAGAGGGTACGGGCGTAAACTACATCGGCGGTTATTCCGCACTCGTTCAGAAGGGTTTTGCGGCAGGCGACCTTGAGCTTATAAACTCTATACCCGAAGCGCTTGCAGAAACATCAAACGTATGTTCTTCGGTCAATGTCGGCTCTACAAGAGCGGGTATCAATATGGATGCTGTTGCTCTTATGGGTAAGATTATAAAGCAGGCTTCTGAAGCAACTAAGGATAACCATTGTTTCGGTGCCGCAAAGATAGTGGTTTTCTGTAATGCCGTTGAGGATAATCCTTTTATGGCAGGTGCGTTCCACGGTGTCGGCGAGGCGGATTGCGTTCTTAATGTCGGCGTAAGCGGACCGGGTGTTGTTCGTTCGGCACTTTCCAAGATGCCTGACGCAAGCATAAGCGAAGTCGCAGAGCAGATAAAGAAAACCGCATTCAAGATTACCCGTATGGGTCAGCTTGTAGGCGCTGAGGCAAGCAAGATGCTCGGCGTACCTTTCGGTATCGTTGACCTTTCACTTGCTCCTACCCCGGCGGTAGGCGACAGTGTTGCACATATCCTTGAAGAGATCGGTCTTGAGAGCTGCGGCGCACACGGTACAACAGCCGCACTTGCGATGCTGAATGATGCGGTAAAGAAGGGCGGCGTAATGGCGTCCTCAAGCGTAGGCGGTCTTTCGGGCGCATTTATCCCCGTATCGGAGGATGCAGGTATGATAGACGCTGTAAACCGTGGCGCATTATCAATAGAAAAACTCGAAGCCATGACAGCCGTTTGCTCTGTCGGTCTTGATATGATAGCCGTTCCCGGCGATACATCCGCCGATACGATCTCGGCAATCATCGCAGACGAAGCCGCTATAGGTATGGTAAACTCAAAGACAACGGCAGTCCGTGTAATTCCCGCAATAGGAATGAAGGAAGGCGACACGCTTGAGTTCGGCGGCCTTTTCGGAAGCGGTCCGGTAATGAAACTCAGCAAGTTCTCCTCGTCAAAATTCATTTCAAGAGGCGGACGTATTCCCGCACCCTTACAGAGCCTTAAAAACTAACATTGAACCGCAGGACATCCTGCGGTTTTTCAATATCTTGACATTTGCGTTCGACAGGAAAAAGTCTTGTCAAGGATATTATCATACAAATTTTTCAAAGTCTTTTTGGTAATAATTCGGCTTGTTTTTTGTGAATAATTGTAGTAAACTTAATTATGATTTTAGATTTATGCCTACTGAAAGGTGGTGTTCCGATGGATGTAATCAGCGAGATTATCGCTTATGAGAAGCACGCCGAAGAAATAGTTGCACAGGCAAACAAAAAAGCCGAAGCCATTCTTTCGGATGCGGCGGCTCTCCGTGAAAAAGAACGTATCGTCTGCGAAGAAGAACGCAGTGACAAGATAAACAGTTATCACGATGAGCTTAAAAAGAGCGGAGAAGAACATTGCTCTGCGACTGCAGCCGAGTGCAACGCTGTCATTAAGCGTCTTGACGATGAATTCTCGAAGAACAGGGATAAATGGACAGACGAGATATATAAAAATATCATTTCGGTTGAATGACAGCATAGCATAAGTATTCGGAGGTGATTTCATGTCGGCAGGTTCGGCGGCGGTCATTGCCAAAGCAAGAGCCAAGTACGGCGGGCTTCTGGGTCTTGATGAATATAAGACCTTGATCTCAAAGGCAAATGTCGGTGAGATCGTGGCTCAGCTGAAAACATACGGCGATTTCTGTGAGGATTTTTCAGCGGTTGACAATACGGTAAGGCGAAGTCAGGCTGAAAGGCTGATGGAAAAACGTCTTTTCAGAATATATGACGAGCTGAGAAAATTCTGTCCGGGCAGTAAAAACAAGTTCTATGATTTTCTGCTTATACAGGAGGAAATAAAACAGATCATCAATGCCGCAATGTATATCGGCGCAGGCGTTTACGATTTATTCATTCCGGGCTTTCCGGGTTATCTGACGAATATCTGTTCTTACGATATTCTGGCACTTTCAAAAGCAAGAACATTTGATGAAATACTGGATGTTCTGAAGGGTACGCCGTATTATGACGTTCTTGCTCCTCTTTCCGACGGAACTAAGGTATTTCCGCCCATTGTTTCTGTTGATTATGAGCTTACAAAATATCTTTATACGACGCTTTTTTCCCGTATAAAAAAGGATATGTCCGGCAGTGAACGCACGGAAGTAGAAAAATGTATCCGCAGACGTTGCGATATGTACAATATCAAGATATGCTATCGGCTGAAAGGACTTTTCAAAATGTCAACCGAAGATGTGGTTGCGCATACTCTGCCTTTTTGCGACAGATTCGATAAAAAGACAATGGAACAGATACTGACGAAAGCCGATAACGAGCCGATACTTCCACTTCTGCTGAAGCTTCCTTATTTCAAGGATATTAACGAGGAGCAGGCAACGGACATAGAAACGGCGGTATATACGTCAAACAAACGTTATTATGACGCAAAGCTCGCATTGTCACAGTGCGACAGCACGGTTATATATTCACTGACTGAGCTTTTGCAGATTGAAAACAGAAATTTAACAACTGTGATAGAGGGCGTAAGGTACTCGCTCGAGCCGTCACAGATAGAAAAAATGCTGATATTATAGAGCAAATATACAGCGAAAGGAATGATATAATGGCAGTTGAGAAGATGTCACTTATATCGGTCAGCGGACCTCTCAAAAAAGTCAACAAAACTCTTGTACGATGTTGCGAAACGAAATGCTTTCACATTGAGCCGTCATTTTATACCATGACCTACGGCTCCGCACATTTCAAGACGCTGAAAGACAAGGACATTTACGGCGGTCTTATGAAACGAGCGGATGTATTGTCCGTCGGGCTTGGGATAAAAAACAAAACCGTTTCGTATGACGATATACAGATGGAGGCAATCCATGACTTCGATATGTATTTCACGGAGCTTGAACAGCGTGTGATGCCTGTCATAGAGCAAAAGAACGAGCTTGAGAAATCAATAGACGAATACAGCCATGTATTAAGGCAGGTCGGAAACCTGTCGAATCTAAACGTTGATTTCAAGGATTTGTTCAGCTGTAAGCACGTCAAGATACGTTTCGGCAAATTGCCGTCGGAAAGCTATACGAAGCTCGATTTCTACAGCGAAAAAGGCTTTGTGTTTGAGCCGCTTGAAGAAAAGGACGGTTATGTCTGGGGGCTTTATTTCGCCCCGGTGGAAGAAAGCGTACAGATAGACGATATTTTCAGGAGCCTTTATTTTGAGCGGATACGTTTACCGGACTTCCTTCACGGCGACGGAGAAACAGCCGCCGCAGAGCTTAACAGACAGCTTAAGGAACTGGAAACAAAGCTGAAGGATGTAAAGGAAGAACTTGCGGTCATAAAGAAAAATGAAGAAACGCAGTTTGAAAAGGTGCGTAGCAAGCTGATTTTCCTTAACAACAGCTATGAGCTTAGAAGCCAGGTTTCGGTAATCAACAATAAATTCTATATGGCGGGTTTTGTCCCGACAAGAGAAGTAGAAAAGTTCAGGGAGCATCTGTCGGGCGTATCGGATATTGTTATCGAGGAAAAGAAGTATTTCGTCGATGACAGAATGAAGCCTCCGACAAAACTCAGAAACAACCGGCTGTTCAGACCGTTTGAGATGTTCGTCAATATGTACGGCTTACCGTCATACACGGGCATCGACCCGACACCGTATGTCGCTATAACGTATATGCTGATATTCGGCATAATGTTCGGCGATCTCGGACAAGGGCTTGTAATCTCGCTTTTCGGATTTATACTCACAAAGTGGAAGAAAGCAAAACTCGGTCCCATAATGGAGCGTATCGGCATAAGCTCGGCGATATTCGGCTGCCTTTACGGCTCGGTATTCGGAAATGAAGATATAATAAAGCCTTTCTTCCATATCGAACCGCTTTACTCTGTACTCGGAAAACCGAACAGCATATTCCAGATCTCAACCTATCTGCTTATAGCGGCGCTTGCGATAGGCGTCATATTGATAGTGGTTTCAATGACGATGAATATCGTGCTGTCATTCAGGCGCAAGGATTATTCCTCCGCACTGTTCGGAGCAAACGGAATAACCGGTATGATATTCTATATCGCAGTCGTAGCGGCGGCAGGACTTCAGCTCGGATTCGGAATCGAGATGTTCACATTGCCGTATATACTTCTTCTGGTGATACTGCCGCTCGGTGTTATGATGTTCAAAGAGCCTCTTGCACACCTTGTCGCAAACTCGATAAAACGCAACGTTGTCAATTTAAAGCATAAGACGGTTGCCGATGCGGCAATTATGGCTTCCGATACACTGAGCGAAGAATTGCTCAGAAAAACAAGAGAAGACCTCGAAAAGCTGAACGATCTGAAATTTGTCCGTGCGGTTTACGGAAAGATGCCCCGTGAAAGCTATGACAAGCTGGGATACTTTACCGACAAGGAATTTGTGTTCATTCCTATCACCGAAAACGACGATAACGTCTACGGCGTTTATTTTGTATCAAAACAGCACAGGGCGATGGTGGATGATATATTTGCAGGCCTTTATTTTGAACGTATGAAGATGCCCGCAGAGCTTACATCACCCGGAAGACCCGACCAGAACGATAAGGATAAGCCGAAGGAGAAAAAGTCTGTCGGCAACTTCATTATTGAAGGTGTCATCGAACTGTTCGAAACCTGTCTTTCATATCTTACAAACACAATGTCATTCCTCCGTGTAGGCGGATTTATCCTGAGCCACGCAGGTATGATGCTGGTCGTAGGAGTGCTGGCTGGTGACGGAGGCGTCGGTACCGTGATTGTACAGATACTCGGAAACGCTTTCGTAATCGGTATGGAGGGATTCCTTGTAGGTATTCAGGTATTAAGACTTGAATTTTATGAGATATTCGGTCGTTTCTATGTAAGCGACGGAAAGAGCTTTGAGCCGCTTAAGGCTAATTTGAATTAATTTCGGGAGGAACTGAAAAATGTTACTGTTTTTACTGCCTTTATTTGCACTGGCACTGATTATGCTGCCGTTCTTTGTAATGCTTAAGAGAAGAAAAGAGGGTAAGCCCTTAAAGACAAGAAAAGCTATACTTATAAATGCAGGCTCGTTTATCGGTGTTATGGTTATGATGAGCGTATTCGTACCGCTTTTTGCGTTTGCTTCGGCTGAAGGTGCCGCAGAAGCCGCACAGACAGCGCTCAGCGTAGGTGACGGACTTAAGTATCTCGGTGCGGCGCTTGCAACGGGTCTTGCAACAATCGGTACAGGTATTGCCGTAGGCGGTGCCGCTCCCGCAGCTATCGGAGCTACCGCAGAAAACGACAAGAACTTTACAAAGGCGCTTATCTTCGTTGCACTCGGCGAAGGTGTCGCTATCTACGGACTTCTGATTTCGATACTTATCCTTTATTCATAATAGCCGAAAGGTACTGAAAAATGAAATTTTTTCTTATCAGTGACAACACAGATACACAGATGGGTATGCGTCTTGCAGGGATCGAAGGCATAGTAGTAAGCCGACCCGAAGAAGTCACAGATGCACTGGAAAAAGCAAAGGCCGATAAAGACATCGGCGTTGTGCTTATGACGGAAAAGCTCATCAATATGTGTAAGCAGACAGTGTATGATATGAAACTGAACAGCACAAAGCCGCTGATAGTGGAGATACCAGACCGACACGGAACATCGGATATAAGCAAATCCATTGACGGCTATGTGCGTGATGCAATAGGACTGAAATTATAATTAATCAGAAGGGAGCAGCTGTATGCCGGAAGTTCAGGACAGAATAGAAAAGCTGGGCAATTCAATTCTTTCCGACGCTCAGAAAAAAGCGGAAGAAATAATCAGCAAGGCACAGCAGCAGGCTGACGAGCTGACAGAGCAGGCGAGAGAGCAGTACAGACGCAGTGAAGAAAACGAGGTCGCACTGGACAGACAGAAGACCCATACTCTTTACGCAAAGGAATTATCAAAGAGCGACTTTGCCGCACATAAGTCGGTGCTTGCTCACAGGTGCGGGCTTGTAGACAGCTTGTTTGAAGATATTAAGAATAAACTTGAAGAATTTGCAAAGAGCGATAAATATAACGACTTTATGACCGCTCTTGCCGAAAAAGCAGACAAAGAGCAGGCTTTCAGCAAAGACTGCGTGATAAACGTCGGCAGAAACGATAATCAGCTTGCCGATGATATAGCGCAGAAGTACGGCATCAGTGTTGCTGTTGACCGTAATATCGAGCTTGGCGGATTGTCTGTTTATTATCCGTCGGAAAATATATATATCGACTATACGCTTGACCTTGCTTTAGAACAGGAGCGAAAGGCTTTTGTGGCAGGTCACGGCGAACTGTCACTATAACGGGAGGAGTTGCAATGAACTGTATTTATGCGATTAACGGACCCGTTGTAAAGGTCAGGGATACAAAATCATTCTCAATGCGTGAGATGGTAATGGTCGGTAAGAGCAAGCTCATAGGAGAGGTAATCGGCGTAACCGATGAAATGACAACGATTCAGGTTTACGAGGGTACAGCAGGACTTATGCCCGGCGACCCTGTAGAGCCTACAGGAACACCTATGAGCGCAACGCTCGGACCGGGCATAATATCCAATATTTATGACGGTATCCAGCGTCCGCTTAAAGCTATGACGGCTCTCAGCGGCGTATATGTTACTGAGGGCAGTGCAATAGCCGCACTCGATGAAGAACGTGAATTCGATGTTACTGTGACTGTAAAGGTCGGCGATAAACTGCACGGCGGAGATATATATGCGCAGTGTCCCGAAACGCCGCTTATTACACACAGATGTATGGTACCTCCTTATACTGAAGGTACAGTAGAATATGTTGCGCCTGACGGCAAGTATAAGGTCAACGATGTGATAGTAAAACTCAGGATAGACGAAGAAACGGTGCAGGAGCTTACTCTTGTACAGAAGTGGCCTATCAGAACGCCAAGACCTATAAATAAGCGTCTGCCGATTTCAAAGCCGCTTATTACCGGACAGCGTATAGTAGATACCGTGTTACCGCTTGCAAAGGGCGGTACAGCCGCTATACCCGGCGGTTTCGGTACAGGTAAGACAATGACTCAGCATCAGCTTGCAAAGTGGTGCGATGCGGATATTATCGTGTATATCGGTTGCGGTGAGCGTGGAAACGAGATGACTCAGGTACTTGAGGAATTCTCTGAACTTATCGACCCGAAGTCGAACCGTCCGCTGACGGACAGAACGGTGCTTATTGCGAATACTTCAAATATGCCCGTAGCCGCCCGTGAAGCGTCTATATATACCGGTATCACGCTTGCCGAGTATTATCGTGATATGGGTTATCATATTGCTATAATGGCGGATTCGACATCACGCTGGGCAGAGGCACTGCGTGAAATTTCCGGACGACTTGAAGAAATGCCTGCTGAAGAAGGCTTCCCGGCGTATCTTCCGTCAAGACTTTCCGAATTCTACGAGCGTGCAGGCTATGTCGAAACGATGAACGGCAGAGAGGGCAGTGTTACGATTATCGGCGCCGTATCTCCGCAGGGATCGGACTTCTCTGAGCCTGTAACGCAGAATACAAAGCGCTTCGTCCGTTGCTTCTGGGCGCTCGACAAGAATCTTGCTTACGCAAGACACTATCCGGCTATCAACTGGAATATGAGCTATTCGGAGTACAGCGACGATTTAGCCGAGTATTACAATGAACACGTCGGCGAAGAATTCTGCCGCTACAGACAGGAAATATCGACCTTACTGGTTGAGGAAAACAACCTTATGGAGATAGTAAAGCTTATTGGTGCGGATGTTCTGCCTGACGACCAGAAGCTGATAATAGAAATCGCCCGTGTTATAAGAGTAGGCTTCTTACAGCAGAACGCTTTCCATAAGGACGATACATTCGTTCCGCTCGAAAAGCAGAAGCTGATGATGAAAGCAATCTTACTTCTTTATCACAACTCGCTGAACGCTATAAACGGCGGTAAGCCGATATCGGAGATTATCTCATACGGTTTCTTCGATAAACTGATAAAGATGAAGTACGATATACCTAACGACAAGCTCGAAATGTTTGACGAATATTTTGATATGATAAACAGCAAGTTTGCCGATGATTAAACCCGATAGGAGATTATTTTATGATTCAATATGCAGGACTGAGTGAAATAAATGGACCGCTTGTCTGCCTTGAGGGTGCCAAAGGTGTTTCTTATGATGAGATAGCAGAGATAAAGCTGGAGGACGGCACAAAGCGTTTAGGCCGTGTCGTTGAAATGCAGGGCGATAAAGTCGTCTTGCAGGTGTTTGAGGGTACAAACGGCATCTCGCTCACAAATACAAAAATCAGCTTTACGGGAAAGCCGCTTGAGATTCCGCTTTCTACCGAAATGCTCGGCAGAACGTTCAACGGCGCAGGCAAGCCGATTGACGGACTTGGTGAAGTTTTTCCGCAGAAATACGGCGATATTAACGGCCGTGCATTGAACCCCGTTGCACGTTCTTATCCCAGAAACTATATACACACGGGTATTTCCTCAATAGATGCACTTATGACGCTTATCAGAGGTCAGAAACTGCCTATATTCTCAGGCTCCGGTCTGTCGCATAATAAGCTGGCGGTGCAGATAGTAAAGCAGGCTAAGATTGCCGACAGCGAGGGAAAGGACTTTGCGGTTGTATTTGCCGCAATGGGCGTTCAGAATGACGTTGCGGAGTATTTCAGACGTTCCTTTGAGGAAACCGGTGTTATACAGCGTGTTTGTATGTTTCTTAATCTCTCGAACGATCCTATCATAGAGCGTATCCTGACACCCAGATGTGCGCTTACTGTGGCGGAATATCTTGCGTTTGAGAAGAATATGCACATACTCGTTATCATGACCGACCTTACCTCATACTGTGAGGCTCTGCGTGAGTTCTCTTCATCAAAGGGAGAGATTCCGGGAAGAAAGGGTTATCCCGGTTATCTTTATTCCGACCTTGCCTCTATGTATGAAAGAGCAGGTGTAGTAGAGGGCAGTACAGGCTCTGTTACGCAGATACCGATACTTACAATGCCTAATGATGATATTACACACCCTATACCCGATCTTACGGCATATATCACGGAGGGTCAGATAGTGTTTGACAGAAACCTTGACCAGACAGGAATTTATCCCGGACTTTCCGTATTGCTTTCGCTGTCACGTCTTATGAAGGACGGCATAGGAGAACAGTACACAAGAGCGGATCACGCCGATGTTTCAAACCAGCTTTTTGCTTGCTATGCAAGAGTGCAGGATGCAAGAGCGCTTGCATCGGTTATCGGCGAAGACGAGCTTTCCGCATCGGATAAGGCGATTATGAAGTTCGGCACGATGTTTGAAAAGTACTTTCTCAATCAGGGCTTCGATGAGAATCGTTCTATGGACGAAACGCTGGATCTTGCTTGGGATCTGCTTTCGCTTCTTCCCGCAAGCGAACTTGACCGTGTAAACGAACAGCTTATAAAAGAACATTATCACCCCGAAAATGCTAAGAGATTTGTATAACAGTTACTATATGAAAGGCAGGTGAGTGTATGGCTGAACAGGTTTTCCCGACCAAAGGCAATCTTATCAAGGCTAAACGTTCCTTACAGCAGGCAAAGCAGGGCTTTGAGCTTATGGACAGAAAGCGTAACGTTCTGATAAGAGAAATGGTGGCGCTGACCGATAAATCAAAGCTGGTGCGAGGAAATATCGAGCAGACCTATGAAAAGGCTTATGCCGCCTTACAGAAGGCTAACATTACGCTCGGCTCGGTATCAACGCTGACGCAGTTTGTACCTGAAGAAACCGATCTTAAAATATCTTTCAGAAGCGTTATGGGCGTTGAGCTTCCTACAGTTGAACTTCCCGATAAGCCTATAGTTCCGCAGTATGATATTGCAATGACAAATTCATATCTTGACAACGCTTATATCTGCTTCAATGAAACAAAAAAGCTGACAGTCGTACTCGCCGAGATTGAAAACAGTATATACAGGCTCGCCGTTGCCATAAAAAAGACGCAGAAACGTGCCAACGCACTGAAAAATATAATTATTCCGAAGTATGAGGCACAGGTAAGATTTATCTCCAACTCTCTTGAAGAAAAGGAACGTGAGGAATTCTCACGTCAGAAGGTTATCAAGAGTACCAAGATAAAGAAAGAGCAGGCGCAGAAGGAAAAAGAACAGGCAAAAACCGAATAAATAAAAGCCGCACAGAAGGGTCATCCATCTGTGCGGCTTTGCATTTATATCTGATTAATTATACCTCAACAAAAATTGCACCGCTTGCGGGAACGGTAACTGTATCTGCTTTAACAGAGCCGTTTTCGCCAAGCGTGTAAATTGCCTTTCCGCCCTTTGCATAATCTGCATTGACAGTTACGGCCTTATCAGACGGATTGATGAACACATAAACCGTCTGATTGTCGCTGCTTCTCTTGTATACCAGCGGATAACCGTCACTGCTGACAAATTCAAAAGCTGAGAGATTGTGAAGAGCGGGATTATCGTTTCTGACTTTTATCAGCTTCTTTACCTCATTGTAAAGTGATTTGTCATCGAGCATCTGCTTTTCGACAGTAGGTCTGTCGGGTGCGTCATCCTGCTTTATATAAAGCTGTGACTTGTCCGCAGTTGAAAATCCGTCATTTGCGGTGCTGTCCCACTGCATAGGACTTCTTGATCCGGTACGGTTATAGCCGCCCTCTACCGATACAAGACCTTCTACAAAATTCATTCCGATCTCATCGCCGTAGTATACAAACGGTGCGCCGGGCATTGTGAGAAGAAAAGCAAAACAGCATTTAAGCTCGTCCTCATCCCTGCCTCTTGCAAGTCTGTCCATATCGTGATTGCCTGACGGAATGCAGATAAGTCCGCCGCCTGTCGTTGCCTTTTCGTGATAGCCGTTGTACTGCTCGGCAAAGATTGCGGGAGTACCTTTGCCCCTCTTTGAAAAGAACGGTTCGGCACTTCTGAACATCGAGTTGTAGCCCTCAGGGCCGAAGTGCAGTAAGAAGTCCATATCAAAGCCGCCCTGCAGCGAATATTGCGGCTCGCCCCACTCAGATACCATAGCGGCTTCGGGATATTCGCTCTTAAGATAACCTGTTATATCCTGCCATAGCTTGATTGTTTCTTTATATTCGGGATCGCATTTTACAAGCGAGCCTGCCATATCCACTCTGAAACCGTCACAGCCCATATCAAGCCAGAACTTCATAACATCCTTGATTGCGGCTCTTGTCGCCATAGGTCCGGGATCTGTAGGCTTTTGCTGATAAGCATACTTAGGCTCGGCATAGCCGTAATTCAGAGCAGGCTGAGATGAGAAGAAGTTGACTGCGGCACTGCCGTCACGGTCCGATATGCCTCTTATACAGTTAAGGCCTTCCGGTTGTTCCCATATATTGCTTGTCCAGATATATCTGTCGGTATACTCGTTGCTTTCGGGGAGCATCGACTTTTTGAACCATTCATGCTCTACCGAAGTGTGACTGGGTACAAGGTCAAGAAGAATGTGCATCCCACGCTTATGGCACTCATCGAAAAGTCGCTTTAAATCATCGTTTGTTCCGTATCTTGCGGCGGCTTTTTTATAGTCCCTTACATCATAGCCCGCATCACCGAATGGCGAATCAAAGCAGGGGTTCATCCATATTGCGTTGAAGCCTGTTTCCTTGATATAGTCCAGCTTTTCGATTATACCCTGAAAATCTCCGATACCGTCACCGTTTGTATCATTGAAGGATTGCGGGTATATCTCGTAAAAAATTGCATTTTCCAACCACTTAGCCATAAAATACCTCCTGTTTGTCGGAATTGTAAATTGATTGACATCGTTTACATACTGGTATTATAAACTAAGACGGCGGAAAATGCAAGTGCTATTTCATGAAAAATACATAAAAAAGTACCAGAATCAGCTTGTAATCGGCGTGGTCACGCCATAAGATAAACGCTACAGCGGCAACCTTCATCAAGTCGTCGTCCTTCATCAGCTTGCCTATAATATCCATATCGGTACTGCGGGCTGAATTTCAGTTTGGTTTTTGCCCGCCCTTCTCCTGCATACGACCGCCGCTTTGACAGCGGCATCGTTCACATCCGCAGGTTTTTCCGCTTTTATCTTGATTGTTATTATGGTTATGTATCTTTGCGGTGAAATCGGGCGCAGGTCGGGAGTCTGAAACAGACTTAGAAAAATCTTCTATCTTTTTATCTGCTTCCTCTTCACTCATAAAAGTGCTTTCAAAGCTGCGCAGTATTTCGTCTACAGTGTGATTTTCGGTTTTGTCGGGAATCTCGGAATCGGCTGTATTATCGGACTTATCGCCGTAGATTTCAGCGTTGCTTGCTTCATCATCTGTGTTGCCGGCTGATGAATTTTGCTGTTTGTCGTCAGTATCGGATTTATCCGTGTTTTCGTCAGATTTTTCTTCATTTACGGAAATATTTGTTTCGGCTTCTTCGCTTTCTTTATTTTCATCTTCAGTGTCAGAAGCCGTAATCTCGCTTTCGGCTTCGGTAATTTTCACCTGCACTGTTGCGATTTTTACCGAATCGGGCTTTATTGTTTCGTTCACGTTTTCTTCTTCCGGCGTTGGAAGGTGTGATATTGCCGCAGCGATATTTTCGGTTTTCGGAATTTCTTCTTTCGGTTCATCCGCATCGTAACTGAGCTTTGCTTTTTCGGCTGTTCTTATTGCCGCCTCGGCATATTCTTTCTGCAAACGCTCAAATTCGGCTTTTGACATTCTTATATTACTCCATTCCATAAATTTACTCCTTTTCATAGTAGATTATCAAACAGACCGCTGTCTTTAAGATAGGGAAGCAGTGAAATCAGCCTGAACAGCTTTACCGCCGTATCTATTTTTGCCCTGTTTTCTTCTCTTAGGTGAGGCTTCAGAGCAAGCAGCAGACCTGTATTTCTGTCCTGCTCGCTCATCTTTGACATTAACTCGCCTATCTTCATAAACATATCTATGTTTATTCCGCCGAAAATATCATCGCTGTCGGTATCGGTCGTGAATTTTTCCTCGTTTTCCGTACCGTTTGTTTCTTCTGAGGTTGAATTGTCGTTTTTATTATCGGACAGCATCGCTTTAAGTATATCATCTATCTCACTCATACTGCCCTCCGTCTATTACTGATTTTTCATAGATTTTTTCAGTTCCTGCGCCTGTGTGGATTTCATCATTTTTTTGATAAGCTCCGGGTTTCCGAGTATGCTTTTTAGCTTTTTTGCGTCTTTTTCCGGCATTTTTTCGAGTGCTATCGAAATATCGCCTTTCTGCATCGCTTCTTTAAGACGCTGAGGTGTGATGCCGAGTTTACTGCTGACCGCCTCAAGCATTGAATCAATGTTGTTATTCATAACTGCCTCCTGAAATTATATTGTCAATGCGGAAAATATATTCCCGTTAAGACTGCCCTAAAACCGTATCTGATGAACTTTTTGCTAAAATCAACGATAAAAGGATATTTACGTTATATTCAGTTCATATTTTTTTGTAAAAATATACAAAAGGTTGTTTTTGTTTTGTGTAGAATTTCTAAAAATACGGATACTAATCTTTTCTTTTTACACATTATGTGTTATAATAACCTAGTGGGCAATAAAAGCCGTATCGGGCTTGCCCGACTGAAAGGATAGAAATTATGAAAATTGTAGTAGTATCCGATTCGCACAAGGAATTTCATAAGCTGAATTCGGTGGTTGAGAATAATCTTGACGCCGACGCTTTTATACATCTGGGTGACGGCGAACACGAATTCAACGATGTAAGGAATCTTCACCCAGAAAAGAGCTTTTTATTCGTAAAGGGAAACTGTGACTTTGCCGACAACAAAACGATAAGAATCGCAAATGCAAAGGGCATCAAGATACTTTGCGTGCACGGCCACGAGCATCATGTGCATCAGGGACTTGATACGCTTATCGCTGTTGCCAAGCAGAACGGCTGTAAGATAGCTCTTTACGGTCATACTCACCTTTACCGTACCGAGCTTATCGACGGTATATACGTTATGAATCCCGGAAGCATTGATTCTCCGAGAGATAAACGTCCGCCGTCATACGGTATAATCACCATAGATGATAACAAGAAAATCACAATGAACATAGTTGCGCTTGATTACCATGCAGATAAGCAGTAATATGGCCGGCTGTCCTTTATTGACGTTTGACACCTTACCGTCAACTAACACCTATCTTAAGGAACACGCCGACGAGCTTCCCGACAGAACGGTAGTGACAGCAGACCTGCAAAGCTGCGGTAAGGGCAGAATCGGCAACACATGGCTTGCTACCCGTGATATGCTCCCTGTTTCAATGCTTATAAAGGCACCGGATAACGCACACGATCTTACGGTTATATGTGCGGTAGCGGTCTGCCGTGCGATTGAACGGCTGAGCGGTATCAAAGCAGGCATAAAGTGGACAAACGATATAATCTGCTCTGAACGCAAGGTATGTGGTATTTTATGCGAAAGCACCTTAAAAAGTTCCTGTAACGGAGCAATTTACAACAATGTCATCTGCGGAATGGGGCTGAACGTAAATCAGGATGAGGATTTTTTTGAAAAAAGCGGTCTTGTGAATGCGGCATCCCTTTACACGCTGACGGGCAACAAATACGATAAAATGCTTGCGGCGGAGTATATAGTGGATGAGCTGATACGGCTCATTGACGAGGATTTTTCTACAGTTATAAACGAGTATTCGCAAAGATGCGTAACGCTCGGAAAAACAGTGAAACTGGTGCAGAACAATACAGAAACAACTGCATTTGCTAAGGCTATCGCCCCTGACGGTTGTCTTATCTGCGAGAACGAGGACGGTGAATTTACAGTCAACTCGGGTCTTGTCAGAGTGAGAGGTGTCGGAGGTGAATACGTCTGACGTTTAACCGAAAGGAGTTCATATGGCAGAAAATTTGTATATACCCGAGATCAGCGGTCCGCTCAGGAGCTTTATGCTGAAGGTTCCCGAGGAAATTCAGCAGGCAAGCGGTATAAGAGTAATGGGCAAGCTGATAAAATCTATAGTATTTACAACAGATATATGTATAATCAGAAATGTAAATGCTGATGCGGTAATAGCGGTTTATCCGTTTACGCCACAGCCGATAATCACGCAGGCAATTATGAGTGCCGCTGATATACCTGTTTTTACGGGTGTCGGCGGAGGGCTGACGCAGGGCAAGAGAGTAGTCAATCTCTCGATGCACGCAGAGTTTCAGGGTGCTATCGGTGTTGTAGTGAATGCGCCGACATCGAATGATGTTGTGCGTCAGGTATGCGACACTATTGACATTCCCGTAGTTGTTACGGTTATTTCGGAACACGAGGATATTGAAAGCAGGCTTGAGGCAGGCGCAAAGATATTCAATGTATCCGCCGCAGGCAAGACAACAAATGTTGTAAGAGAAATACGCAAGCGTCACCCCGACATTCCGATTATCGCAACGGGAGGACCTACAAGCGAGTCGATTCTTGCGACTATTGAAGCCGGAGCGAATGCTATCACATGGACGCCGCCCACAAACGGCGAGGTGTTCCGTGATATAATGAATGCCTACAGAGAAGGCAAACCCCACCCCTAAGGTGCCGATGCGGCACCGCAAATTCCGCCTGTGGCTGTGAGCCACTTCAAATTCCGCCTTTGGAATTGTCTGAGGTTGACTGAGGGCGGAAGTGGCGGCGGTACGGTGGTCGCTACAGGCACGCCTGAAGAAGTAGCGGCAAGCCCTGTAAGCTATACAGGCAGGTATCTGGCACAGATGCTCGGTATCGAGAGGACGGAGCAGACGATGCTTGAATAAATTCTATACGGACAGATGTCCTCAAGAATATGACGAAGCCAATGAGTGTCAGTGAATATGCCCTAGTAAAGAACTTGCGTGAAGAACAAAAAAAGCAACCGCCGTTGCTTGTAGGTATTTAATGCAGAATAAAAATAATATTTTTTGTTACGAGGTCTATTGAATGTTTGAAAAAATATCATTTCCTGAACATGAATACGAATCCATTCAAAATTACCTTAATAAACTGGGGTATTGTTATACTACGAGGGTATATAAAGAAGTCGGAAAATATAAAGTTGGTGGATTTTATACTGCTCCATGGGGTGATGTATTGAAAATCGACGAAGTTAAAACATATCGAAAAGTATCGGAGCGCCCTTTCTATGACGAAATGAGTAATGACGAAAAAGCTGAAATACGTAGATATTCTGAGAATATAGGGCTGCCGTATGAATTTATAAAATTTTCAAAAGCGTAGTATTACTACATTTTGCAACGATATTTCAATCCTTTAATTCCCGACAAAAGCATGGCGTAGATAGGCTCATGGAGCAAAGAGCTTATGGTAAGGACGAAGAAGTAAATATTTAACGGGCATCGGCATTCACCGATGTCTGTTTTTCTGTGTGTTTATCGCAGATATATAAGGTTACCCGAAAACGAGAGTTTTTTTCTAAAAGTAGTGCAATTCTGTTTCAATTGTGGTATAATTATAAAGAATAATTTAAAATAATACAGATAAAAACGGAGCAGATATGAATTATAATATAAATCTCGGCGGCTGGAACAGCATTTTTGCTGTACCGTCCGATGTGGTGGATAAATACATAAAGATAGCAAGCGGAAGTAACATCAAGGTGCTTTTGTATTTTTTAAGGCACTGCGGTGAACTTCTCAACGATGAAATTATAGCAACGGCACTTTCTATGAACGAGGAAGATGTCAAGGACGCACTTACGTTCTGGGTGCAGGTGGGGCTTCTTACAATGAGCGATGGTGTTTATTCTCCTATGCAGGCTGTACCCGAAACCGCAAGACCGCAGGAAAGAGAGCCGGTAGTGAGCGGTGTGTCTGCAAGCGTAACAGTGCCGTCAGGCGTTACGGCGAAAGATGCCGAATTTGCCGCAGTCAAGGCGGCAGCACTTCGTTCTCCGGAATTTTCGCCTGCCGAAATTGCGGATACGATAAAAAGTGACGATAAGATCGACTTTCTTTTCAAGACCTGCGAAACACTTTACGGCAGACCGCTGAAACATACGGAGCAGAATGCAATTATCACGATAACGGAGCATATCGGGCTTCCTGCCGAGGTTGTACTTATGATGGTCGATTATTGCTTTTCGATAAACAAATCATCGCCTGCATATCTCAAAGAAACGGCGATGAACTGGATGGAAAACGGCATAACCGACCTTGCCTCCGCTGAAAGACAGATTTCAATGCTGCAAGCGAAAAATGTTGCCGAAAGCTCGGTCAAGTCAATGTTCGGGTTAAACAGGGCGCTGACGCAAAAGGAAAAAGACTTCGTGAATCTTTGGTTCAACGTGTGGAATTTCGACTCTGAAATGGTAAAACTTGCCTACGAAATAAATGTCAACGCAAAGGGGCAGTTTGCATTCCCGTATATCAGCAAGATACTTGAAAACTGGCATTCAAAGGGCATAGCTACAGCAGAACAGGTAAATGACGAAAATATCAAGCGACAGGAACAGCAGAGCAGTAACTCTTCATTCGACGTTAATAAAATAGATGAACTGTTGTTACAGGATTACGAATAAAGGAGAAACGACCGATGGCATATCCTTCCGAATACTATACAAAAGCGCAGGAGATAATTGACAAAAGACGTTTTGAAAATTCTGTGAAGGCGGAAAAACGTCTGCGTGAGGTAAGAAGCAAGATACCCGAAATAGTTGAGATTGACAGCAAGCTCAGTAAAACTATTGATGAGCTTGTGAAGATAATCCTATCGGATAAACCTGACAAGAAACAGTGTATTGAGCAGGTTAAGGAAGAAAACCTTGCATTACAGGAGCGCATGAAAGAGTTGCTCAGAAAAAACGGTTATGCTGTCGATTATCTTGACCCGATATACACCTGCAGGAAATGTCACGATACCGGTAACGGCGACGGCGGAAGATGCTCGTGCTTCAATGACGCTCTCAGAACTGTGGCGACACAGGAACTCAGCAAAAGTCTGCCGATGGGGCTTACCTGCTTTGAGAGCTTTGATTTATCGCTGTACAGCGATACGGTAACGCCCGGAATGAACACCAAACGTTCTCCCCGTGAAATGATGACGCAGAACTATGAGTACTGCAAGGAATATGCGGAATATTTCCGTGTGCCTAATGAAAGTATTTTTATGACGGGCGGAACGGGACTCGGAAAAACACACCTTTCGTTATCAATAGCAAAAAAAGTAATAGAAAAGAATTATTCCGTTGTTTACGGCTCTGTGCCTGATTTGCTCAGAAGAATAGAGAACGCTCACTTCAACAAATCGGAAGATGAAACAGAGGTTATCAACACTCTTAAGGAATGCGACCTGCTTTTGCTGGACGATCTGGGGGCGGAATTTGAATCCACTTTCTATGTGTCGTGCCTTTATGAGCTTATCAACAGCAGAACCGGTTACGGTAAACCTACAATAGTTAACACGAATCTTTCGGGTGCGGAACTGAAAAAGCGTTATTCCGACAGAATAGTATCACGTCTTTATTCGATGAAAACGCTTGTTTTCAGCGGTGAGGACATACGCATGAAATTAAAGAAGAAAAAGTAACAGCTTAAGTATAATCACAGATAGCAGAAACAGTTTTAATAAGGGGTGTATTATGAACAGAGGTTTTGCGGTATTTATAATACTGGCTTTGATTTCGGTTATTTTATCCTACGTCATACCTGATAATTCGAAGAGGGGATTTACCAGCGCTTTGACATCATATATGATAGCTGATGAAGAAAACAAGCTGAATTATGATGATACAAGAGAACATCTGAGAATGCCGTCAGAGCTTCCTTTTGAGTATTCTTTTGACGATAAGGAATTCAACAACGGGTTTGAGTATGAATTAAACCCGAACATTCATTCGGGATATTATCACAAGCCGCAGACACTGAAATTTGACAGCAGTGACACGATATGGTACACCACAGACGGAACATTGCCCGAAAAGAACAAAACCGCTTATCTCTATGACGATGAAAAGGGCATAAGGCTTGATACCGGCGTGACAAATATATGCGTCAGGGCAGAGAAGGACGGCAAAATGAGCCGTGTATACGTCGGCTCTTATGTGATACTCGGCTCAACGGAAGACGCATTTTACGGTTACGGCTACAACTCGCTCGACAAATACGACCGATATATCTACAGAAGTCTTTACAAGGCTATGAGTAACTATGAAACGAAGTTTGACGTACCGTTTACCAATGTTTCATATCAGAGGCTGTACCGAATATTCATGTGCGTAAACTACGATAATCCTCTTCTTATTCAGGCACCGCTTTCTTTTGTGAGCTGGAGCGGCAATAAGAAAGATGTCAGATCTATAAAGCTGATTTATGATTTTTCTAAAGAAGCAAGTGAATATCATGTTGAAAAGACAAAGAAAAGGGCAGAAGAAATACTGAATACCGCCGATGGCTCGGAATCTCTTTTTGATTATCTTCTTACAATACATGATGAGATTCTGAAAAATGCCGAATACGACTATACGCTGGAAAGCGACGGAGCATATGAGGCTTTCGGCGTTCTTACGGCAGGAAGCGGAGTGTGCGAATCGTATTCAAGAGCGTATCAGTATCTTTGCCAGTGCATAGGTGTTGACAATCTGCTGGTTGTCGGAACAAGCAATGACGAACCGCATATGTGGAATATGGTTATGCTCGGCGGAGAGTGGTATCATGCTGATTTCACATGGGATGACGGTGATGGCAACGAAATAGGGTACTATTATTTTGCGTTCAACGACAAGAATCTGAAGGATTACGGAGAGCGGACGATCTCGCCGGAGTTTAACGAAAACAGACCTATACTTGATATGTACAACGATTCTAACTATTATCCGATACCTGCGGCGAGGGGAACGGAATATTCTGTTTCAAATATGCTTTTATATTAATGTGATTGATGTTATTAAGGATGTGATTGATTGAAAAAGAGTGTTTTTAATATAATTGCCGTGATCATCTGTGCAGCCGTATTAATATCATGCGTCAGCGGCTGTTCGGTAAGTGAAAAGGATAAGAACAACAAGGAACACAGCTTTTCCGAGATGAAGACGGACGGCGAACTTGCGTATAACAGCAAGGGAGAGTTTTCGGTCAATCTGTCGGTCGATAATATAACTCTGTCGGACAAAACCGGAATAAATGATGTAAAAGTGTTCTACTCGGTGATAAACAGCGATAAGCTGACAGATATAGACGCATCTGACGCAGTGAAGCTGAATGACAGCGAATATAAGGCTGTATATGCAAAGGTTTCGGCGGTATCGCTGAATTCCGAGCATTCTGCTACGGTTTCGTTCAACGACAGCTCTTTCAGCAAAAACAAGCCCGATTGCTTTTTTATTGTATTTGACAAGAACACAAATGAAACGGGGAGGTATCTTGTGTCGATGATACCTGTAAGGTACCCCGCTTATTCGGCGGTAAGCGACACGACCCAAATACGTTCTGAGAGCAGCACCAACAGGTTCAAGCTGACGCTTGACAAGAGCAGTTTTGCAAACGGGATAAATGCTGACGATATTGTGCTGTCGGGCGGCTTTGAAGGTTGCAAGGTAAGCGAAATCGAGAGAACGGGAGATAATACGTTATCTCTTGTTATAAGCACCGATAACGGCTATAAGTCGGGCGAGAACGGATGTATCACTATAAAGCGTAGTGCGATAGCCGATGCCGCCGTTGACGTATCTGCGACAGTAAGCATCGTTTCACCGTCAGTAGTATTTTCATCTGCTGACTTTGAAGCGTCTACAAATTACGCCAGAATAACCGTATCGCTTGTTGACTGCTCGTTCAGTGACAGTGTATCAGTGTCAATGCTCGGGTGCGATAACGGCAATGTTGAGATAACACGTTTTGATCGTGTGTCGGCAAGTGAGGGTGTGTTGTATCTGTCATTTGACACGGAAACACCTGCAAAGGCAATCGAACTGATTTCGGGATGCACATTTACGATAAAGGATACCGCACTGAGCATAAATTATCCACTGCATTTCAATGTCAATCCTGAAAACCCTGACGTAAGTGCTACAATTACGGAAGTTAAGGAAAACGGCTCAGATTTCAGCGTTACGGCACAGCTTGGCGTTGTCGACGGCTCGTTCAATGTAATAAGCAAGAACAGCTTTATATTCAGCGGCGACTATTCAAAGGCGGTAATAACGTCAATCACGGCACAGGATAATTCCGCTACGGTATGCTTTGACATACCCAGAACATCTTCTGCCGGCAACGCTGAACTTTACGGTACGCTGGGTCTTAAATCCGGTGCGGTCGTAAGCAGGTGGGGAACTCAGACGGGTATATCATCTTTTCCTCTATATTATAGCTATTCGGAGAGCAACAACAGCAAGATTGTAATTCCCGATGCACAAAAGCTGAATAAGGTATGCGAGGCGCTCAGCGAGTATATTGGTTTTACCGGCGTGAGCGGGAATGCTTCGCTTGAAGATCTTGCCGGCTATAAGATTGGCAACACAAATTTCGGAAAGATTTTCTTTGAACAGTGCGAAAAGTACAACGGTGTTTACGGGCTTATAAACAAGACGGATAAGCTTGTGAAATCCGATCGTATCTCGGCAGGTACTCAGAATGCCGAATATGTATTCGCTGTTGAAAGATATATGAATGACATAAAGGCACTTCATTCTCTGATAAAGCCTGTCAGCGACAGCCTTGCGAGATTGTTTGCCATATATGAAAGTATGAATTCGACTAAGGATAAGCAGGAACTTGAGGCACTTACCTCTGAGGCGGATGAGCTTATCGGAAAGATCACTTCCGTATATTCTACGAAAATCAAGGGCATATCATATTCTGAAATGCTTGACAGGGTGACAAAGGAATATTGCGGCGGTGCATTGACAGCATTTGATAGCATCTGTGACGATATATATAACTGGTATCCGCAGAGCGTCAATGACAAGAAAATGTTCAGGGCTATGTCGCAGAGCGTTATTGTGAATGCGGCGGCGATACAGTTTATTTCGGTTGCAGGAAGTGAGGATACGTCGGGAGCATACGCATCGTTATCTGATGATATTTCAAAGCTGTACCGATACACCGATTCTAATCAGGTAGAGGAGATAAATAACGGTGACGGCGTGTTATGCACCACGCTTGACAGAACGTTCAGACTTCAGAAGGTCAATTCGGCACTTCATAACGCTGTCAATGAAATATCGCTCTCAGAAATCAGCCAGCTTGAGAATATGCTCGAAAAGGACAGCACATTGGAAAGTGAGCTTACAAAAGTCGGTTTTGACGTATCGCCCGTAAGGTATATTGTATGCTCTGACAGTGATATTACAAGCAGATCGCAAGCGGAGCAGGGCAGACGTGCATATTCGTTTGTAAGACGTGCCACGCTTTACGATCTGACATCATCTCAGACGGTAAGCGAAAAGGAATATTGCAATTATTACTACAGTATCGAAATCGGCGAGGACGGAACACCCGTTGCAGTGCCTTATGTAAATGTGTATTACCGGCTTTATACACTGAAGTGAGAGTGCAGAATCTATGAGCAAAAATGTGATAAATACAGAGCGACTGACTTTAAGACCCGTTTTAACTCAGGACACAGACGAAATTCATAAGTATGCAGGCGATAAAAGCATTGATATGATGCTTTTTCTGCCTAATGATACTGTGGAACAGACAGCTGAATTTGTCAGAAATGCGGTTTTACGGTGGGCAGATGAAAAACCGTCCGTTATGGAATTTGTGATGCTATATGACGGCAGAATCATCGGCGGTATCGGTCTTGAAGCGGTGGACGAAGTAACTTATGAAATAGGTTGGGTAATCAGTAAGGACTACAGAAATAAAGGATTTACCACAGAGGCGGGTAAAGCACTTTTGGAATATGCGTTTGATGTTCTGTCCGCCGATAAGGTGATAGCTCATTGCGATATAAGAAACAAAGCATCCGAAAACGTGATGAAAAAGCTCGGAATGACGCTTAAAGATAACAGCGGCACAAGATTTTACGAAAAGACGGGCGTAACATCGGGAGAGTTGATGTATTGCATTGACAGGCAGGAAAAACAGAACAGAAAATAGCGGCAAAATAAACGGGGCTGTACAACTGTGATATAATCCCCTTAGAGTAGACACTCAAAAAAACAAAAATTACGAGACTACAC